>Ga0233438_10001276_pt1 | contig 27981 bp, 20 predicted proteins | sample SI_123_September_FD_182720 | JGI IMG/M metagenome (GOLD analysis project Ga0233438, IMG submission 182720) | Seawater microbial communities from Saanich Inlet, British Columbia, Canada - SI_123_September2016_10_MG | ecosystem: Environmental > Aquatic > Marine > Inlet | place: Canada: British...
AATGTCAAAGGACTGTTGTCAGCTATGAGCTATTCAGATCTCATAATCGAGTCAATCTCATCGCTCGACTACCATATAGACCAGAAACCAATAGTCTTAAACTCTGTTGACTTTGGCATCCCTCAAAATAGAGAAAGAGTTTTCTTTATTGGGTTTTCAAAATCTCACTTTAAAAAGAAAGATGAGGTACATGAATTTTTTCAATCAGAGCTGAGCAAATACAGAGTGTCTAAAAGCAATAAAACTGTATTATCGGATGCCATCTCGGATTTACCCAATATTAATGCTAATCCTTCTAAAAACAACCTTAGTGTTCAAAATGAAATTCCAATTGGTCAAGCGAATAGTTTTGGAGAAACGGAATCAACATTAAAATACTCGGAGCTCGTTCAACTAAACCAGCAGTCCGAGTATATCAAAACTATCAATGGTCCAAACTTTTATAGATCACTGAAAGATCAAAAACTACATAATCATAAAGCGCGCTATCAAAACGAACGAGATCTAAAAATATATAAGTACCTAGCTCAAGGGAAATATATGGATCATGAGTTCAATAAAGTGGCGAAATCATTGTGTGAATATGACACGACTAACTTCAAGGACAAGTATTTCAAATTGTCGTATTCAAAGCCTTCAAAAACTATCGTAGCACATTTAGCGAGTGATAACAATGCCTTTGTCCATCCCGGCAGGAAGCCAAGAGGCATAACCCCGAGGGAAGCCGCAAGGATTCAAAGTTTTCCGGATTGGTATGAATTCAAAGGCTCGTTCTCTTCTCAATTCAGACAAATTGGAAATGCTGTGCCTCCACTATTGGCAAAGTACCTTGCTAAATCAATTCAAACGGTAATCGAGCATAAAACCGAAGGATAACCCTAGTTAATTCATATTAAATATCACTCTTTGCACGTTAAAGAGATATGAAATCATTACTCTTAATCGTCGGCTTAATTATTACACCAGAATGGAAAAGTGTAGTTGAGGTAAGTCACGAGGAATTCAACTCAGATGAGAAACATTTTTTACTCATGACAGACTGGATTTTAGATTCTGATTCTGCGTACAACTATTCTGAGGATGGTGTCCACTACGAAATGTTATTTAACTTAGACAGAGATTCAGTATTCATCTGGAATGATCTAGATGACAGCTACGAAATACGCATTAAAATATAAACGAGTTCCTGCGAGTAATCTGAAGGTCATAGCGATATACTGACTATGTCCCATTTAATTCAAATTGATTTAAATGTAAACTAAGATTCAATAAGACCAAATCCTACAGGAGGGTGAGAACAGGTATCAGAAATGGTGTCTGTTTTTTTTGATCTAAATATGATCACAACTACACGATCACGACCATAGACATATAGAAAGTATAGCATTATAGGTGAACGCTCCTTAAACCCACTATTTGAGCTCCTATAGGTGAGCCATACGAATTCACACTACAGTATTATCCAGCTACGATCCAATACGACAAGCATACGCGTAAGTGTCAATCTTAAAATTCTTAAATTCCGATCGCACAAAAACAATGTGTTACGGTATCTTAATCAATAAAAAATAATGGATCCTTTTACTTTCATAGTTATGATGGCTTTACCAGTCGTATTCATTGGCATCTTGATTTATATTAGAGACAAATTTCTTGATTATATCGTAGGGCCCATATTGGACACTGTAACTAGCTTGTTCAACTTTAAAAATTACAAGCAGCAGGAGAATTTCGAGATGATCCTCTTCTTTATAATTGGTATTGGTTTCATTATTGGTTTTATAAAATTATTACTGTTCATATTAATCTAACAAACTACTTCAGTATGGATATTTTTACTCAGCTATTTGTAATGGCATTACCACCGCTCGTTTTTTTTCTAATATTCTAGTGAGCGGAGAAAATTGAAACCTACACATGGAGATTTCTATGGAACACATTAAATCTTAGCCACGATCAAGCTAAAAAAGTGATGGCCGTATTAGGCAGTGCTTGGAGAATTCCATTATGTTACTCTGTCTGATTGGTATTTTACAATTGTTTATTGGTCCAACATAAAGCCCGGGAAATAGGGGCATTAGAAATCAAGAACAATCGTTGGTGACTTTTTTTATATAGTCTTAGAGCATGGACAAAACAAGCTTGTAACTAAATTCATTCAACGGAATAAGCGTTTAATTTGGCTAACACTTCTTAAGTCCGTAATTAATAAAGGGGTGGAAACACATCTACGGCCATTCTATTTTTATTAGTATATGAGAAGAGAACGTAGGTTAGTTACTAATAAATAAGTACGTTGAGGACTTTCACAGCAATGACTTTTAATAGGTCAATTTTGCATTTGTGTTCAAGTTTTGGGGGCGGTGATGTGTAAATCAATCCGTTTTTATATTTCGATGTGCCCCCGTATATTTAGCTCAAACCAATAACCATGAAACCCTTAATCACTTGTATTTGCCTTACGTTCGCACCCTCCCTAAGCGCTCAAGATTCTGAATCATATAAATCCCTTAATTGGTCGGTCGGAGGTCATTTACAGACGCCTAGTTCCTTCGGCATTTATGGAACTTGGAAAACAATGGACTACAAACATATCTATGCAGACATATCTTTCACTCTCGAGAGATATCCCTATTACGATAACATCTCTTATTATACTGCAAGTAACGTTTATGAAGACGAGGAACTTAACGAGTACCCAAACGCTGTCGCATTAAATGTTGGATATGTATTCAACGATAATGCTGACCAAATTAGACCATTCGTTTATGGCGGAATTAATGGAGGTACACTTCAAGTTGCATTCAATGATAAATACAGAATATTGGGCACTGAAGGCAATTATTTAGTCGACAAGCCTAATTCTGGTTATACTAAATTGAATATTGGTGGTGGTGTGATGATACCGTTAAGCGATAGCGGTGAACTCAAAATATCAGCAGATGCGAATCCACCAAGTCTTCATATTGGGATTGGTCTCGTAAATTGGTCTAAAGCAAAAAAATAAAGAACATGAATAGAATCAAAATACTATTGTTTTTGTTTTGCGCAACAACTACAATTTACGGCCAAGACCATTTAACATTACAAGAGAATGGGCTATTTCAATGGCAAAAGGTTTATGAAGCTAACAGTACAAACGACCTAAAGTCAGATTTAATGACCAGCGTTGTGCTAAACAATATTATTGTAATAGACGAGAATTCCTTTAAGGGTGAATTATTAGCCGCACCTAATTGGCGACAAGCAATGATTGACGCTGGTAAAAGTCCAATGAACACTCCAATTGGAATAAGAAGCTACGACCTAAAGGGAACAGCTTTGGTAGAAATCAAAGACGGTCGTTATCGAGTAACTGTACAAGAACTCAAATTTGTGTACAAAGAAGTTGGTAATTCTTATGAAAAGAAAGGCAATGAAACACCCTTTGAGGATTCTGTACTTAAAGCCAATGGAACTATTAGACCTTGGTATACAAAAGAACCGAATTGGCTTGAAGTGTACGACGAAACTCTCTCTACTCTGTTTATATTAAAGGAGTCTACTGAAGAGTGGTAGATAAACAAAACCCCCACGAATCGTGGGGGTTTTTAGTTAATCCTTAATCATCAGCTTCAAGAGTCTGAGTTTATTTCGGTCACTCAAATGCTCAAGACAAACGGAAAGGCTGGCGTCTAACTTTCACAAGCACAAAAAAGCGTCCATATACAGCTTACGTGGGCGGTGATGACTAAATCAATCCGTTTTTATATTTTTATAGCCCCTACCTCATATTGTAACAAAAAACCTAAGGCCTATGGCAGTCTTTCAGAGCACATCTTGTGGACATTGCAAAACGATTTGGTCGAATCGAATGAATGCAATCATCGGTGGCTACGGGCCGCCTAAAGTTAAATGCTCAACATGCGGAGCAATCAACGGTACCGGAATGAAATGGGCAAGAGATTCATCAAAAAAAGAAAAAAATATACTTTGGTTTCGCCTTTGTTTAAGAACCGAAATTTGGTTTGTGATAATAAGTTTTATATTTATTGGCACAGGAATTAAGATGTTGACTGAAGGGGAAGGGGAAGACGGTCAAGGTGCAATTGCGATGGGGGTTGTATTTGGTGGAATAGGAATGTTTATGGCAATGAGAGTCAAACAAAAACTGTTTGAATCAGAAGCCGAAGAAATAGGATATTTAAGAATCTATGATGCTGACGGATACATATCCAGTGAGCTCTATACTGCGATGTTCGATTGACGGTATTAAATCCAAAATGCTTCAAAGGGTCTTTTAGCCGGAATAAAACAAAACCCCCACAATCGTGGAGGTTTTTAGTTAATCCTTAATCATAAGCTTCAAGAGTCGAAGTTTATTTCGGTCACTCAATCCAGTCGGACATGATTCAAGCCAATTACAGATCTTTAAAAGTATCATGGTCATTATTTAAGAGTAACTTGGCATTGCTATTGCCGTAGCTTGCTGCGATAATTAGATCGGCCTTAGCACCTGCAAGATCTCCTGTACTGACTTTTGAAATTCCCCTAGAAAGATAATAATTTGAATTTTCAGACTCAAGTTCAATTGCCTGCGTAAAATAAGGTATCGACTCCTCAAACTCTTTTAACTGTTGTTTTTGAAGTCCGCAGCAATCCCATGCATATGCAATTGTAGGATCGATTTCTGTCGCTTTAATGTAATCCTTAAAAGCCGCTAAAGTTAAACCTAGATTTGCTTTGGAGTCGCCTCGATTCAATAAGGCAGTTGTATACTCAAAATCGATCTCTAACGCTTTGTTGTATTCCTCAATTGATCCTTCAAAATCCTTCAATGCTCCTCGACACAATCCGCGAAGATTGTATTGACCTCTATTCCTAGGGTTCATAGAGACTGTAGTTTCTAAATCTTCTAATGCACCTTCATAATCACTAGCGTTGTATTTTCTCAAGGCGCGGTCCAACGTAACCTCGAAATAACTTTCAGAGCTTTCAGTACTTGATGAATTCTGCAAACCATTGAACAACGCATTGCTTAGATCGCCTCCCGTAGATTCATCCTCGGTTCTAGGGTTTGTTAATGAACCATCAGGCGCAATTTCATATCCTAACTCTTTAATTTCATCTAAGATATTAGCACCAGCCTGTGCTCTTTGAAGAATATTAAATGCATCTATATTAGTACTTTTCAGCCAATTCAGCCCAAGGTCAATCTGTTCCTTAGCGTACAGAACAAGAGGATTGTCACTATCATCTAAATCCTTATCGTCACTCACATCAATGGCCAATGCTGCAAGAACCTCGATATATGACTCAACTAAACCATAAATAGTAGATTCAAACCTAGATAATTTAACGGCTCTAGTGAGGGAAAGGTTATAAATTATTCTTCCCTCATTTTCAACGGGGCCCTTGTACCATTGTGGTATATGTTTTAACTCTTCACCACTTAAGTCATATTGTTTCGTTGTAGATGGTAAATCCAAATCCAATGACTCCGCTAGTCTTTCAAACGGATTTATTCCATCAATCAAGCCTTGGTCATCTTCAAATGCGGGAAACCACTCCGTTATCTTTTCCTTAGGCACCTTATGACGCAAGGCTAGTTTTATTGCGCCATACGTGCGTGCTTTTGCATGAGAAGATTCAGTGAGAAGTTTTGATAGTGAAGGATGAGACGCTTCAGAATTTTCGGATAATAGCCCCTCTATTTCAAGATGCAAAGACGATAGGACTGTATAAAGCTCACCGTAACTGTAAATACGCATTTTTACAAAGCCCTCAATCTCGTCCTTTGAAGAGTTTTGAATATCATCCCTATTCAAATATTCGTCGCAGTTACCATAGACGTTCTCTTTAATTTGCTCATTAATAGGCTTATCAAAATCTAAAGGCTGCTGGACCGACACTTGTGTGATTATATTATACCAATAACTAAGATAGCCGTCAAATCCATCACTTGCATTTGAAATGTTTTTTTCCATTGACGAAAGCATTTTCTCAATGGTTTCGTCAATGTCCTCATTGCCAAAGACGTTAATGTCCTTATCGACTATTTTATCGGCAGCTCCTTCTGCACTCTGATCGACATCAAGCACATATCCAACTCCGATCTCATCTATTTCGACTTTAGATAATCCGAAACTTTTTAATATGAAACCATATGCAATTAGAGTTGGTCTAGGCCAATCCGTTAAGGCCACCATTTCCTTTAGAAGAGACACAATGAATTGTAGCTGATCCGAATTACAATTAGCTATTATCCCTTCCTTTTCTAAGGGGGTTAAATCGATAATTTCATCAACATTAATTTGGAGTGTAACAGCGGTATCTATTAATAATTTGTTTTGCGCTGCCCCAGGTAGTGCATCCGTATCTACAAAAACCATTAACATTTCAAGTATTGCAAAACGTTGTTTAATGTCAAATGAATTAACCATAGCTTGTGTAGAATCTTTGATTTCAGTCTTTTCGCTGAAGTAAAGACTCGAACATACTTCCCGAACAAGACCCTCCAATTCTAAGTTAATTCCCATCATGTAAGAAAACCGCTCTATTTCGGTCATGTACTTACCTTTCAGTATATAATTTCCGTTTTGATCTAGCAAATTCAGCAGACTCTCCCTATTGCTATAAAGAATAAGGGCTTGTTTGATTGTAAAAGTCTTTACATCTGCTGGTAAATTAGATAATACAATCTCTAAATATGAATAATCAGCTTTAGGCAACATTTTCTTAAGAAATCGCTGGCGAATACTAGAATCGTAATAACCCGAGTCAACTTGAAGTTTTTTAGCTGTAATATTTATTAGACGGAAGTCATCTTCACTTACTTTAGTAACACTATTTTCTTGAGCGCTTATAGCTGCAATAGCCTCCAAACATATAATCACGGAGTACCGAGACTCCAAATTTCTATCAGCTTCATTTAGTAGCGAAAATCTAAATTGAGCAACTAATTTATTTATTGTCTTAATCATATATATTTTTTAAAGTTCTTTATACAATGTAATATGTGCGTTGTTGCTCTTTAAGATTTTTCAATTGACCTAGGTATTAAAAGTAGACTCTTAAGTTATTCATTACGATAAACAAACCCAATTCTCCTCAGCCAACCCAATATCATGTCCCATTGAGGCTCCACCCATTGTGAAGTTAAATGGTAATCTCCACAAAAAACTTCGCGCGCATAATATCGAGCCCTACCATTTTCATCATTTACACTGCGACTTGTCTTTTTTAAGATCTCGAAATTGCTTCCAAATGTTCGTTTGGAATAGTCGGAGTTCTGTAATTGAATAATTTCGGTTGTCGAAATCAAATTCTGTTCAAAAGCTTTACGAAAGCTATGCTGCACAAACTGACCGATTTTCATTCCGTTTTCTGTCCTCTTATTCCTTAATACTCGTGGCTTAACCTTGTTTGTAACGGCGTTTGTTACTGAACTAGTCTTCCGGTTATCTAAATTCAATAGTTTCACTGCTCTTGAAAATAATTCTGCTGTATCATGCTCACTGTTTGTTTCCGTTAACACGGGGTCCATTATGTCTGCATAAAACTGGTCATTAGAAATGAACTTTATTGAGATTAAGTCATCATCAATGACCTCTTTGGCCATAATCAGCAGTTCATCAATCAGCAGTTGGGTTGCAGGGTTAGTCTTTGGAGTAATAAAATAGGAATTGAATTTTTCATTCGCATTAAAGAACGTTTGCATTATGAACACTGATCTAAAAATTTTCTTTAATACGATCATTGCTGTTTCCTCCTTACTGCCATAGCTTAAGCCATGTGAATGAAACGCAACATCAATAGCATAAATGGTGTTTTCAGTTGTATTTATACCAAGAACATCAATTTCTGCTTGTTTGATCAATTGGTCGAATGAACTTTTTTTAAATATTCCCTCGAAAGAGGTGGAGTTTGAGATTCTTTCAAATAATAAACGTGCTCTTTCTTTTTCGTAATCTGTTACTATCCACTTACCACTGGTCATCCAATTTGTTTGAACAAATCGACACCCTTCAGTATGTTTTAAGTAACTAGAAATGAGTGATTCGGCAATTTCTATTTTCATTGGTATTGTACTGGTTTTGTAAACGATTTTAAGCCATGGATTTTGTAATTCAATGTTCAATATACTAATCATCTATTACGTAAATGGCAACTCAGGTTGAGCACACTACCCAATCTGAAATAAAAGTTTGACTATGCTTTCATAGCTGTTCAAGTTTCCCCACCATCGTTATTACGAATATCCGTCGGTGCAAAAACGCCACGTTAAATCCTTAACTCAATATTAACAGTACTTAAGATACCCAAGTATACTGCCTTACAAGCAGGGGGTCGGGGGTTCGAATCCCTCATCGCCCACAACTAAAAAGAGAAAGAAAGCCATCCACGAAAGTGGGTGGCTTTTTTCATTTTCGACATCGAGCGAAGTTTACTTCGGCGAGACTGGCGTAAATGAAAAAAGCCAATCGCTGCTGCGCAGCGGATGGCTTTCTTTCTCTTTTTAGTTGGGTACAAGGGCACCCGTGTAGGGTTCTTTCGAGCGGAGCGAGGAAAATCCCCGACATCATCCTTTAAAAATCTCTTTTCGTTGCCAACCTCCATTTAGTTTTTTAGGCAGCGCTGGACCAATTTGTAATCTCCGCAGATTCACTTAACGCCTGTTTTTCTAGCCATTCGAAATACTCGAAAGCAACTTCATCCCAAGGCTCAATACCCATCTCCATACAAGAGGGTGTAAAGTGAGTCTCGCTCATTAAACCCGCTTTGTAACGAAACCCTCTCCAATCAAGATTTAGTTTAATCCAAGAAAGCTGTTTAACGTGAGGTTGAACCAATTCCAACAATGATTCGACACTATCATAATAGGTTACTACAGTCAAAGAATGTGAGGGACATGACTTAATCACCTCCACTAAATCATCATAACGGAAGTAGTCTACAGGCATGAACCAAAAAAGCCCCCTCCCTTCTTCTGCCAACAAACGGTAATTCACTAAAAATTGAAATTCTGAATCCATTGATATCTTGATTTGATATTAATGTAATCCTAAGTGTGCGATTTATCTGCACCAAACAAACGCTAAAGCACTTTTTATCAAACGGTACTTAGAATAACTCAAATCCGTGAACTTTACATCCTATGTCCTCATCAAATGGAGTTCCAATAACACTCTCAAAGTATCCTTCTGAAAAATCTATTTCAAAAAGTAATTCATGACCTTCGCTTGAGACTACAGAGACCAAACCTGTAACATACCAATGTGCGCTTGATAAAGCTTGATTGATACTTTCTTCCTCGAGATTCCAAGACCTAGCTTGTTCCAAATCGTATTCCTCTCCACTACATTCTAAGTGATCCTCATAAGTATACTCCATGGCCCAATTCTTCACATTTGTTGTTGATGGATCACCCCCCAAAATTTGAAACAATCGATAGGGATAATGTTCAGCCAGGGGTTTGAATCGAAATTTTCGGGAATTTATATCATTATAAACCGCTATTATACGCTCATCAAAAGATCCCATTTCAATTAAGTCTTCTATTAGCGATTCTGATTGTTCCATTTATTTATTTCAATTTTTAGCTCTTTTCTCCAAAAAAAGATTTTCAGCCAAGTCGAGATCAACTTCTTCAGCATCATTGTAATTCGCTATCATCTCGATTCTGTAGCCTTCTGCATACCACAATTCGAGAAGCAGCTCGGCAACAATTTCTTCGGTAGTTAGGAAGTCATCAGTCTTAATTATTACAACAATCCTCGTCGGAAATCCGATTTGCTTCAATGCAGCCCATCCTTTGTTGGAATCATAAGCGTAGTATAAGGTGACATTTCCTTGATGATAAGGCGACTGACTCCACTCACCAGCAGCCAGAAAAAGCCATTGCCACTTCCTTGATCTTCTTATTCTCTGGAAATCCGAAGCATTAACTCTACTGGAATATACCATAAACTACATCAATCATTTCTTATGAAATCAAAGCCACATTCAAGACACGGTCTTAGGCTTTGATCGTTTGCACCAATCTGGAAGTAGTTACCACCAAGGGACTGGAAATAATCTAATCCGCGACCCATTGTTATTCTCCAGCCATTAGAGGTATTCAATTCTCTGTCATGAATGGTTTCTGAAAAGTCATAAGTGAACACTAGATCATTATCAAATAAGCTATCTACTATCTGGTTGAAAACATAGCTATTTTCCTTGGACTGTTCTTCGTCATCCGCTGATGTTATCAAATGAAATTGTTTACACGAACCTACCTTGACTAATAATTCAGCGAATTTTAAAAGATTTGAAATCTGATGCTTTTGACGAATGAAAGGATCTTGAAGGGTTACTTTTTCAGCTCCAAACAAGTAATCTGCGAACAAATCTTCATAACTGAAACCTGTATCACCGTAATGAATTTTAACATTTTTCTCTACACCTCTCGTTGTAGTCTTCACCCCATCTTTTAAGGCTTCTACATTGTCATCAGTGACCTCTTCGCTCTCTTCTTTAGGGTTTTCATGGACTTTTTTCATTTGCTTTTGTCCAGCGATATTTCTGCTTTCGGGGCAAAAGACAACAATCTCTTCATTATTTCGATTAAAGAACGATAAATCAATTGCACTAAACTCATCGTCCTCTTTCATTTTATCCATTTGCTCTTTGACTCTTCTTCTACCTTCAATCGCATATTCGAGTATATCCTCAAACTCAAGATCCGAGCACTCACCGTGAGGATGGATAATTTTTAACAAGGCCATTGTGGTTTTTTGAATAGCCAAATCATCGCGACCTTCTACTTGATTGCCCAGCTTCATTTTCGTGTTTATCACATTACTGTAAACACTGTTATTCTTGAGCATGTAATGAAAAGCCTCGGCAAAATAATCAGTAATCAGTCCATAGTTTGAAGAATACCATCTTGGATCCATTTTCGGTATCTCCCAACCGGGTAGATAAAAGAAAAATCTATCCTGAACAGCAAAATCAAATGACTTGGGAAGGGTAACGAATAGGTTATGATCTGATGACTTTACAACTTGTTCAATTGAGTGATCAATATTCCCAACAAAAGCAAAGCTCGCATTAGCTATAACTTCACGACCGCGGCTGAATCTACCCTTAGCCATGTAATCCTTCATAATCTGGATGGTATCAGTATCTTTGATTTTGAGATTACCCACTTCGTCGAATCCAATGGTATCCCAATATCCAACTAATCCAACCTTTTTACGCGCATTATTATACAATAGAGTCGCTGTACTCGCCTTTCCACCACTAATCAGTGTACAATACGGAGAAAATTCACTATAAAAATGAGATTTCCCTGTACCACGAGGACCAAGCTCTATGAAGTTATAATTGGCTTGTACCAAAGGCATTAACCGTGCTAGAAAGTGCATTTTTAATCGCTTTCCAGCAGGAACACGTCCTTGATACTCTTTGGGTAGGTTATCGATTATTTCAGGATTAATCCCAACACTTCTCAGCACAACATCAATCCATTCATCGGTGGTGAAGTTTTTTCTACCTTCTAGAAATCGATTGAAGTCAAACCTCGAGAGTTGAATTGGTTTCAAGTCCTCAATATAGAAAGCGTAATCATCTTCATCTATCTCATTATAACCTACGGTAACTTCTGCCCAAACACCACCTTCTAAAAGCTTCTCATTGTCTTTATAGAACTTTTCATTGATCGCTATTCTGTTCGAACCAAAATTCTCCATTTCAGCCCAATGCCGCTTTTCTCGCTCTTTGTATTTGACATGGACTCTATCAATAAATTTGTGACGACCCTTTTGTTGTACTATTGATTGAGCTTTATTGGCTTCATCTGGTCTTACATAGTTCTTTTCTACCACCTCTAATACGGCCTTCTTACCGGCAATGATTTCATCCGGATCATCTGTTGCGCAATACTTTGCTAATAAAAACTCAAGAACAAAAGACGGTACATTAGCAGCCTTCTTGATGTCATGAACTAAGTCTTTTCTAACAACCTTTCCAGGATAAAATTCGTTTAACTTTTTGTCTAAAGTGTCCATAGTTTACATGTAATCAGTTGTTAATTGAACCTCTGAGAGTATTAAACCTGTTGCCGGTGATTTGGCATGTACTGTAAAGTCACCTTCGAAATCTTCATTCATTGCTAATGAAAATTTCATTGAAGCCCCTTGTTCAATTTCAACATATCCTGTGGTTGAGTTTACAGATTCTGATGGTGCCGGAGAGCCAACAACTATATCTTTACTGACAGCCTCTATTTGTATGTCAATAAGGTCTCCAAATAATGACTGGCCAAAAGTTGCTAATTCTAGTGATGGCCGCAAAGTTGTAATTACTCCCGTAGTTTTCCCTTTGTATGTCAGATTGACCTGAACTTCTTCCTTTTTTTCACTTTTTTGTGGGCGATACGTTAAGCAAGGTGTGATGATTTCTTGCAATGATATACCCTCATGAAAAAACTGCTTTCCTCTTTCATAGGTAGCATAATTCTTCAAGAAGAGGAATTGATCCACTTCTGACTTAACCCCCAAATCTGAAGCACTGAATTCTAAGTGATCAGAATTACTTACTCCTTTACCTGCAACGCATCTAGATTTTTGCAATGACCAATCGCCTATCGGTTTTTCACTCTTATTTCCTGCTTTGAATTCATCAATTAACACAAATCCATGATCTGCCGCTAACACAAATTCTTCATAGCCCTCATCTCGCAATTTGCTCGATACTTTTAGAATTTTCATTAGAGCTTGCTCGATAAGTAATTGCGCGTTGTCTGGTGAACTTTCGCCAGCTTGATCAATTTCTGTTGTTGTTACAAAAAGTAAATCTGTTTTTTCATATTTGTCAGAAAGCACATCCTTTTCCCATGCCCATGAAGCTTTATCACCTAATTTGTTTAAGGCATATTTCATTCTCGCATCACGGGATGCAGATTCAACATCTGAAAGGCAAGGCTCCAGTTTTTTGCCTTTTAACTTGAGAGATAAGTTTGTATCCGCTTCTGGCATTAGGGCTGCCATAGCATATTTAGTAACTGTAGGTGAGAACGCTAATGAAGGTTCTAGTTCGGCATCAAATGATGCTCTTTCCAACCTCGATTTTAGCTGACTTGCAAGTTCATAACGTAACGCATCTGCAAGAAAATAAACAGTTTTCTTTCCTGACTTTACAAATGGTTCTACTCGTTTATCGAATAATTCAATATTACGTTGAATAGATAGGGAGCTTAATCCTTCTTTTTCAACAGACTCCAAGAATGATCTCTGAATGGACTCTGTAAAAGACAAATAGGCATCAATGGCAAACTTATGTACCTCCCGTAATAGTGGAGAGATAGAAATGAGTTCTGCTACATTTTTATCTAGTTCGCGATGCAAGGTATCCAATTCATATACTTCATTAGCATACCAATTAACAATTGAATTAATGTCGGTATGCTTCTTAGAAGCAGCACTTAATTTTTCAATTAATCGCTTAATAGCAAGTGCTTTTCTACCTATCAACCATGATGATCTTCTTTCGTCATCATAAGTGCTCCAAATCGAATCAAACGACTGATTTAATATGCTCTCAGCCGCACTCAAATCACCGGAGATTAGCTTATCCTTAAATGCGTTAAAAAATGTAGTATCCTCAAATGCGAAGGTGTTAATGGCGCCAAGGTTAGATTCTTTGGCAAATAACTTAGGAAGAAATAGTTCTTCGCTTACTCGTTTAGCTTGCTCGACATAAATCTCCTCAACATCTTTACGCTTTCTCAATTGAGAGCAAACATCCTGAATCAATTGACTGCTGTTAGCCTGAGTAACAGCAACATCCTTCAGCTGCTTTGGAAGGTCAATTGGAAGATCATGAATAAACTCACTGTACAACACCAAATTCCATAACTCTTCCGAAACTGATCCAAACTTCTGTTTTTGCAATGTTACTCCCAGAACATTTTTAGAAAATGCTTTGAGTTCTTTGCTCCAGGTCTTATCTGAATTTAGGAAATCTAATTGAGTTTCAGAAGGCACCAGCATAGCCATCAATATCTCAGCACTCGAGCTAGCATTTAAGCCACTTTTTAGTTTTGGGTACGTATTTCCTCCTTCAAGCGCATCAATAGATTCAAAAGAAGGATAATCCTCTTCCTTAAAAAACTCTTCAATTTTAGCTTCTTTTTCCGGGAGAGCAGCAATGCACAAGTTCTTATACTGGTCGGCTGCTTCATCTGGGAAGACTCTACCACCTGAAGAAAATATGATAAAAGGATCAAATGTTAAATCGTCAGCATCTTGTTTTGATTTGAAAGGAACATACACGACAATTTTGGCCTCTCTATTTTTGGGCATTTCATTCACCCAATATTCCAGTGCATTTTCCCTTGCGGTTATTACATTTTCTGAAGCATCAAAAACCTTAACTTTTGAACTTTCTAAATCAATTACGATATCCTTAAAGAATAAATTTGGATCGTAAATCACTAAACCAGAACCGGTGTCCAGTTTCTTCTCAAAGTGCTTCTGTATATATTCTTTAATCATACTTCTTGTGTTGCTACAACGTTTAACAAACTCGACAGCTTTTCTTTTATCATACCCTCCCTGGCTTCAAAAAACTCGATAAAATCTAGGAAGCCAATTGGAGTTGATTTTGAGATTAAATGTTTCTCCTTATATGAATCTTGTTCCTGGTCAGAACTATATGTTTCACTTAACCAGACATCAAATGGTCGATCGCTTTTTTCGGTGTTTGGAATTGCTTCAAGTAACTGTAGATTGGCTATTCGGTTTACTCTTTGCGTAAATTCATCCACCTGGTCTTCTGCGACACCCGCTTTTAGCAATTTACTTCTAGTGAATAGACTCTTAGGATAGATATGGTCTAAATGAAATACATTTCTATAATCGAGAGATGGATATATCAAGGATAAAACACTGAAAGTGTAAGATTGACCATATTGATATGCAAGAAGACTATCTATATCCTCTGATGTAAACACCAATGTTTTGTTGGTTCCTTTGAAATGATCAATTATTTCGTTTGTAGGATAACCTGAATTAATGTTATCCTTTATGATCTTTCGAATAGGTCTTAATACGTTATCTGGTTGACCACTAAATGCTCTTTTGGTTAATGATAATACTAGCCATTGTTTAATGGCTTTTCTATCTTCTTTAGAATTGTCTGAACTAACAAAAGAGTCACTTAAGTCTTTTTTGAAAATGTAATAGGCGATTGGAATAATTGCATTGTTTGAAACCAAGGTCTCTCTGCTATATCCATAACTCGCAACTAATTCCACAGCCAAACGAATAGCATTCGATATTTTCTCCCAATTTGCCTCAATGGCAAGCATATTCGCTTTATTAAAATTATCTACCTTAAAGGCTATATCCGCAAAGTCCGATAATATTAAGCAAGATTTTAGAACAAAGTCTTTGTTGAAGTTGAACCCATTTCTGATATTATTAATTTCATCAACAAACTTGGTAATCTCATCTCTAGCATCTTTCTCTTCCCATTGTGCTGTGGCTATAGATAGAAGAAGGTCGCTATAACTCAATACGGTTCCTCCAGAATTGATTCGAATAAAAATGTTCAAAACCTTATCCAGCTCTTGGCTTTTCTCAAGGTAGTAACTAATGGATGATTGTACATGTATTACCTTGTACAACTTAGACAAAGCCTTATTGGCAAAAGATGCTACCTCTTTTGAGTAATCACTGAAAATGCCATTTTCAATTAAAAATTGGCTAATGTTTTCAAGTTCTTTTAGATCCAAGATTTTTGGAACAGGAAACCAAAAAGTAGTTTCATTTTTTTCAGCGGCGTCTTCTGCTGTTAGAAATTCAAAATCAAATTCTCTACCATCCTTAGTTGAAGAAGATAATATGTTCAAGTGCAACTTACGTTCAGGATATGCTTGATCATTATCCCAACGTTTTCGAGGAATTTTATAAGCATAGTTTCCTTTTAAGGCAATGTATAGAGATGTCAGTCTTTGCTGCCCATCTAAAACTGCAGTAACTCCCTCTTCACCAGATACAGATGCTTTAGGGTTATGTACCTGTTTTCTTTCGTGGTATTGACGTAAGAATTCATAGAATTCAAAATCATTAACCTTTTCCTTATCTACTCCCCAAAATAAAAATGAGCCGATTGGATAATCTCTCATTAAACTATCGAACAGACGCTCTATTTGGCTCGTGCTCCAAACAAACTCCCTTTGAATAGCAGGCAAAAGGTATTTCTTACGATGAATATCGTTAATTACGTCTGCTATGGTTAATGCCGTTTGATATGACATGTTATATTAATTTCTTCTGCGAATCCGCTTTAATTTCTTTTGGTTTCTTCTTTTTAGTCTCTTTCGGTTTTACCTCACAGATTTCTTCTAACCCATGTGCTATTGCCATACTGAGATCCTTCACACATTTCTTTCTTACTCTTTCTGGCCAGATGCTATAAGCCAGGTGTGCCCAATCGTATTCTCCTTTTCCCAATTTTTTCCAGCAGTCTTGTGTTGCTTTTTTCCATTTTGTATGTCGGAAAAGGTTATGTAGAGGAGCTGCTGTGATAAGCACGCCATCATCCTGATTGGGCTTGTATGGCAATTGAGCTACTCGCAACAATTCTTCTTTGAAATCTTCTAGCTCAGCCAAGAATTCTTTTTGATCATTAAGCTCTTTGGCAGAGCCCTTCATGTCTAAAACTTCAACTTCTTTAGCTATTTCTTTGATTTTTGGATCTACTAACTCGTTAACGATTTTAAACAATGAACCATCATTCAATTTTGGATAATAAACCCAGACATTGAACTTTCCAGAAGGGACACCCAAATGCCAATAAATAGGAGACACACGTTTGTTACGCGAGTAATCTTTTAAATGAGCATCAAAGAATTTATTGTGTTTATCAAAAATATCTGACAAATCATTTACCTTGAAATGTTCTAACAGCTCTTCTTCAATAGTGCCAAAGGATTCTGGCCAGAAGTATTTGATTACATCTTTAAGCTTGTCTGCAACAGGATTGATGTCTGAGACAGAAGCAACTTCTTCCAATACTTCGATTGGATAAGGCATATCCCATATCTTTTCAATCTCATTATAATATTCTTGCAATACTAAATCTAAAGTAGACTCTCTTGGGCCATAAAGAAATGGACTGTGTTTTCTTGCTTTGAAAATGTCTTCGTCACTCCATTCTTGTTTCCAATGTTTAAGCATTCGAATATCCCATCTTCCAAAGACCGAACCGATTAGAATATCATTTATAGAATTAAAAAAGTCTTCACTTAAGTCATTGTATGATATTACATCAACCTCCTGTTCCAATTCACTTTTAATCAATTGATTCACCTGTAAGGCTTGTAATACGCTAGAAGAAAGTTCTTTCTGATTTTGATTGTAATGCTGAATTGCTTCTTTTGATCGCTCTTGTAAAACTGTAAATGCACTAATAAGTGATTCATGATCTATTATAAAATTATCCTCAAATTCGACACAATTAGAACGCCAATTGTACTCTGAGCGTTGCAGATAGTATTGCTCTTTAGCGAGCGAAACAATCTCGTTCCTTACTTCATTTTCAAATTCTATAAATGGAAATTTTTCAACTAATCCATTTTCAAACTGAACCCCACCAATGTTACCTACGCTAAGTTTAATTAAGTAATCAAATAAGGTTGTATTCCATATAGCTAAGGTTTGCAATAATTCATACTCAGATTGACCAAGAGTCAGGAATCTGCCATTTGAAAAAATTGTTCCTCGAGGAACTATATGCGGTTTGAAATGAGAGGATCTTTTAGGAAAAGAAATACCCTCACGAGTATAAAACTCAACATTCTGCGGTCTTGACCTTTGTTTACCGTTGGAATCAATAAAATTTTGAAGTTCGTAGCCAGAATTCAGCCAATTAACAACAGTTTCAAAAGATGCATAGTATCGTGTCGAATTGGCCTCAACTAAGGACCGTATCCATCTATCATGGTTACTAACCTCAAAATGATTTCTTATAAATCTGAAATTATCTGCTGTTGCAAGTCCTTGTTTTACGCCACCTTGACAATTCTTATAATTTGTTTTACTAAAAAGATTTGTTAAACTATCGTTTAACCAGTAACAGAAAGGAGTGTTAGGAATCTCCTTAGAGTCAGCCAAGTTAAAGTAGAAAGTATTTGAGGTTCGATTATTCAATTCATTTAAAAATACTCGTTCCTTTTCCTCAGAATAAACCCTAAAAAATACTGAATCCTGATTATATGAGTTCTTGTAAAGGACAGCACTAGCCTCAACCTGGGCATCCAAAACTCCTAAACCAAAATCAGCAAAAATGAAATTGTAATTTATGGCTATAGTCTTGCGCCATTTTTCAAATGTGTTTATAAAATAAATTGTCCTGGTAGACAAGACACCCATATCACCATTGGCCGTATTAATTTGTAACATTCTATCAATGAAACATGCTGCAATATCAGCCTTGCTGGATATATAATTATTGTCGATGTAATCCTTTGAATTTTCAGCGGCAGCGCCAAATGGAGGATTCATCACAATCACGTCATAACGCTTTCTACATAACTCTATAAATGCAAAGCCCCTTGCTGTATCTTCAGCAAACAGGAGTTTTTGAAAAGCATCCTCACCTTCTGCATTTTCCGCAAATCCTTTTAAGGCTTTTAGCACTTCTTCTTCTGCCGTGTCAAAAAAGTCTTTGGTTATTTTTTGGCCTTTTCCATAAATAGAGGCCATTTCTGCAGCCTTACTTTCTGCTGGAGAAGCAAACAAAGTACTTTGCGCAGAAGTGTTCTTATATTCTTTATACTCCTCCTTGGCGATTTCAATCTCTTTCTTGAGCTCTTCTTCAATCTTCAGCAGTAATCCAGTTTCACCCGCCAATTGCATTTTATCCCAAATCACTCTAACCAACTTGCCTATCGGTCCTGGCAAACTCTTGGCAAATTCACTTAATAAGTGCGCATCACCTGGCATTGGTTCTGCAATAACCAAATTACTCTTACTAATGGCCGGTCTATCTGCAGGCTGTAGACCTAATTTATCATAACTCTTCTGAGCTCTCAACCACAAGCTTAATCCTGCAATTTGTATTGCTCTTGGATCAATATCTACACCATGAATGTTATAGCGAAGAATGTATCCTGGAATACGCTTAATGAAATCATCACGCATATACTTGTCGCGCAAATCTGTCATTAGTTCGGGATGGTTATCCCAAGCCTCCAAATAGATCTGTTCAAACAAGTCAAAACAGTACAGTCCAAAATGCATAGAACCACAAGCAGGGTCCAGCATCAATATTTCTCTTGGGTCTTTTAATGCCCGGTATTCTATGTAATTCGCTCCTTCAATTTTAGCTTCTGGGATTTCTTCTCCTTTCTCTAAAAAGATTTCTTGCTCCCGTTTTACCATGTATTGGCAAGAATCAATTAAGGCGGTTTGCCCTTTGGTCATTTCAAACCATTGTCTACCCAGGCTATTATCTACTAAGAACTGTACAACATAACGCGGAGTAAAGAACTGATTCCTTACCGCAAGCTCTCTACTATTTCTTGGAGCACCAGAAGCTTCACGCATTTCGGAAATTTCTTCACGACTGTTGTAGTATTGAAAAATCCAACCTATGGTTTCATCTTCCGTCCATAGGTTGATGGGTTGATGGCCTGACTCTCGATAAATATTTAAATCTTCATCATTGATGATTTCAAGAAGTTCCAACAATACCTTTTCTGAAGGAAAGAGTAGTGCATATGGAGAGAACCGATCAAATACAGCAGGAAGGTCAATGGCTAACTCATCAAAGACGTGTCCAATATACCAGGTATACCTTGTAAACTGTTCAGTAGTCTTAGCTCCTCCTGTTAATTGATCATAAACCAAAAAGCCTTCAGAATTATATCCTTTACGAATAGATTCACGAATGATGTTTCGCTCTTCAGACATTCGAACAGCTGCGAAACGATTCAAAATAGTAAATGCTTGTTCTCGAATTAACTGACGAACGGCCTCAGGAGCTTTATTACTTCCTGCAATGCCTTCTTCCAAGTAATGTAGACGTTGACGGAGTAATCTTGCCGTTTCAATAACGGATGCTTCACGAGAGGTTAATTCTTCCACTAACAGACATGTACCATCAGGTCGAATACCATAATACTGCTGTAATTGGCTTTCGAATTCTTTCATCAGCAATTTCTTCGCTGATTGAACAATCGATTTTATTTTATTTCGTGCTCCTTGCGTTAATGCCATGTTACCAGTTTATTTCGATTTCATTTCCAGCATTCAACTCTCCTCTTATACTGTCCAATTCCGAGATTAAACTATCTAACTGTTGTTCACTAGCTATCGTTTTAGAAAACTTGGAGAGATCTTTAGCCACTTTTTTACCGCCACCAGGTTTTGGGGTTGGCGTTGGTTTAGCTTTTACATACTCACTTATCTGTTCGCGAACAGCAGTTAAAGTGTTATTTATAGTGTAGTTCAAATTCAGGATATCTTTGATGCCATCAAGCCCTTGTTTGTTTTCTATGAGAAGATTTTTCTTTCTCTCAGCAATCTCCGCTTGCTGATCACTTGTTAGTTTCGACCAATCCTTGCTTCCCTTGATTTGATTGATTTCAGCATCTATTTTTTCGTTCTCTGAAGTCAGTAATTTTTGGCAATAATCAGAACATAATGTTTTTATGTTTGATATGGCATCTTTAAGGTCAGCAGTTCGATCTACAAATTCATTGTCATTCGTAATGTCTTCCACTGTATTAAAATCTGCTGCAGTGTTTTCTTTCAATTCTTTCGGAATACCTGAGTCTGGAAGTGCATCAATACTTTCTTTTAAAGCATTTGCTTCTTCGAAAGCACTTCCCATGCCATTCTCAAAACCTTTGTAAACATTGGCTATCCAAATAAGATTATCGAATAGGTCTGAATCAGGCTTTCCTAGTCTAAAGGCTGCATCAGAACCTTCACCTTTTAAAACCTCTGCAATTCCATCTTGCACTTCTTGTGCTTTCTCTTGCCCTGGAAGTTTCAAGTATTCCAACCTTGTTTTTATGGAAGAATACTTGGTCTGAAATTCCGGGAAATGTCTACGGACAACCTCTGCGATTTTATCTTGTAAAGGAGCTACAGACTCGCCCGTAAGTTGAGCTAAACGTTTAATTGATAGGGCCAACATTTCCATGGATGGTTTTTCATTGGCTTGATAGGCAGAAATCCCAATTTTATTGAATCCGTTAACGTTTTTAAGCGCTTCAATGGCTTTAGGCCCTTTTACCTTGATATCATCTCCACTAATTCTCAGTTTAACATCAGAAGCGATAAACATTGCAGAAATTAGAAATCGAGTAGTGTCCTTACTCCATCCGTATGGTGCAGCATCAAAATGCTCAAGCAATTTTCTACCCTCAACTTGATCTTCTTTGATGATAAATTCTCGTAGCGATTTCAGAGCTTCTTTGTCCAGTTCTACACCGCCATCCCCTTTAATCAAATCAAAGTGGTTTAATGCAGGTGGTAGCGATTTTAAATCAGGAAAATTCAGCAGCTTTTCTGCATCTGAACCAGGTACGGATATCGGAGCTTGTTGGTATTTATCAAACACCAATTCAGCCACCTCCTTTAATTTGCCATTGGCACATTCTCTGAATTTACTCCCATAAGCAACAACTGGTTTATTAGCCCCCCTGAAAACAAATTCTCCCTTTTCAAATCCTTGAATTACAATTCTTCGAACTTGATCTTTAAGTCTTTTAGCTTCCTGGTCTTGGCTATTTAGATAGTCGTTAATTTCTTTGTCATCGTATCTATTTCGGGTATTGTAAATGCCTTCGTTTTTTACAATTTCAATAATATCATTCGCAATGTCCTTTTCAATTTTACCAGTAAGATAGATCCGATAACTTGCCGTTTTATCTGTGCTACTCTTCGTTAATTCTTCTACCGTTTTTTGATATTCTGAAGAGTTTGAAAGAAGTACTTCCAATTGAATCTCCTCATTTGATTCGAGCAACCTAAATACTTTTCCTTCTTGGTTCAAATTCACTCCGGTTCGGACTGTTTTCGTATTCAGAAGTCGAGCTTGAGGTACAGGAGAGAAAATATCTTTAATGATATCTTCATATACCTTTCTTATATCGCCAGATGTAGGTAATATTTTGTTCTTCTCAATTTCAATATTGATGATAGCATCTGTCATAAACCTAAGCTCACCATCAATTTCATTCAAGGTACAGCCGGGTGTATTTTTCAATTCTTCAACAATGGCGGTAACATCATCTACAATTGAATCACTTGATGCCTGTGGGTGCATTAATACTGCCACATTTTTAGTGGACAAATGAAAATCGTCAAGCAATTGAAGTACGGCAATGGACTTAGAAACTTTGGCCTGATCAGAATTATCTCCGTGAAGAGCTACAATTTTATCAACGGCTCCTACAATGTGACTGTAAGACTTTCTAATGTCGGCTTTTAGGACATCATAAATATGATAGGTGGTTGCTAGTTTGCCAAGTTCAGTTTCAGCTAAGGCTTGATTTTCCGAAGGCAATTGTTCGGTTAACACATCTTGTATTACCTTAATGGCTGAACGAAGCCCCACACCACCTGTGATCTTGGCAAGTCTCCCGAGAAGAGAAATGATTATTTCGAAATGTTGAGGTAAAAAAGGATAAAGATTGATGAATAGTTTTTCATCTAGTTCATCCTTTACGTATAATGTACGTTCACACTTTTCTAATTTTGTATAATGACGTAATTTCTCACCATGAGATTTATACAACGACTTCAATTCATCAGAAAAGCTACTTGATTTACCTAGGATTCTTTGAGTACAGATTTCTTTAATATCTGATGCTTCAATTTCAGCCTTAATTGGAAATCTAGCATTTAATTTATAAAGTTTATCAGAGTTAAGTCTTGCATTAGGATTATCCTCTGTTAACGTTTGTTGCGCTGTGGCTAACAACCATGCTTTTCCACCACCAATGTCTTTAAGATTTTCTAGAGTTCCCTGCATGGATAGGATTAAGCTATCCTTTGCAGAAATATACTGACCAACTTCATCGACTACGAATATGATGTTTTCCTTACCAGTAATTTGACGAACCGTTGCAAGAAGTTCTTCGATCTTTTGTTTATCCGTTCTCATGTCGTCCACACGAGTTGTTTTAAATGCTCTACTGTCTTTCCAGATTTCAGGATACAATTCAGAGGCTAAGTTACTTGCGATACCTTTTGCTCTTAATTGGTCGTTAATCTTAATGTCATCCCAATCTTTATCATGTTCCTTTTTGATTTTAGAAACAAAATCATCCAGCTTTCCATCCTTTTGGAGCATTTGTTCAAGGTTTGCCAACTGACTATCTGTTGAATATCCAGCTACCTGATTAACTTTTGCAATTAATAACTCCAATATCGGGGGTAAAGCACCTCCTTTAATTTGCTCAGTAGCACAATCGAGAAGTATCACGGCAGGATCATAAGAGGATACTATCTTCTTAAAAACTTGAGTGGTAGGTCCAGAATTAATTCGATTCGATAATCGATCTAAAAATAGCTGTCCATCTACGGTGAAATCTTTTTGAAGACCATAAGCAAGATATTTTGCAAACGAACTTTTACCCGAACCATAGAATCCAGAGACCCATATTCCAATTTCACTTGACCCATCCTCCATACCATCATGGAGTGCATCCAGAATTTTATCAAAATTGTCTTTAAGTTTTTCGGTTACGACGTATTCAGAAACCTCATTCTTCAGGTTAATTTCTGAGGCATTTCCAAAGGTTACTACTTTCTCTATCGAGCGATAGATATTTTTATCTGAACCAAATATTTCTTTAATCTTAGGCATAATCTTCTCTCTAAAAATGTTTTGATCTATAATTCCCATCTTCTGGATAAAACCCTAAAAACTTCAGTGCCGAACCGGACATTTCACCAGGATATAATACCACTATAGGCACGTTTACCCTTCCATATATTTTCTGTTCAACTGGACCAAAACGAGTAAATGGATGAATTGCTTCCACATCAGTAATCAATAAAACACCGTTTTTTTCTTTTTTAACTTCTCTCTGTTTGTCTAGGATTGCTTCTTCAAGTACTTCTTGATTTTTAAGATTTTCACCCAAACTGTCATAGACTTCTTTCATCTCAAATTCATCTTCAGCAGCATCTTCTCCCGCCTCAATTCTATAATCATCTTTGCTGAAAAAATTTTTTAGGACGTCATGAAGTGACAAACTGATAAGGTTGATTCCTTTGTGTTTCGCAAGATCAATCCAACCTTCGTTCAATCGTTGTTTGACATGTTGAATCTTATCTGTGCCAAAAGTCAAATAACAAATAGTTTTATCTCCACTATGGTCATGTCCTTTTGGCTGCACCAAGTAATCCAATAAGTCAGTATATCTTTTATCTACATTCATTTTCTATAAATTCTTCCATACTTTGATAATTCCACCCGATTTTCAATATTTCCCCTGAATATTGAAAAATGAAAGTACCATTAAACGAAATCGTTTCTATCTCTTTTATTAGCTGATAATCGCTGAACCCGAGCACCTCCCAAACTTGATTGTCTAATATTTCATGATCCGATTGACCATCAAAATGAAGTTCGTGTAAAAGGTAATTTATTACTCTTCGGTCGGGCATTCTTAAAGTTAAATATCCGTCCGAGTCGAGTAGTTCAAAGTCTTTTAAACAAGTAATCAAATAGGAGGATACTCGTTTGATCATCGAATCACTCCAAGACGGAGCTAGATTGAATGAAATACTATCAAGTATAAACTGTCGTGCAATAGCGATGTTAACTTTTTCATTTCGATTTACTAGCCTGACGTGTCTCACAAAATCGAAGAGTACTCTGTTTGCTTTTGCTGTGTAAACAAAGAATAGAGTCTTCATCGCTTCTAGACTCAAGCCATCTCGTCGCATTAACTTAAGAAAATGAATTACATTACTATCTTCTCGCCAATACCTATCAAAAAAGACCAGGTTAATAACGTCCTTAGTTCTTTTTTCAGTTGATTTATCGAGTACGTTGGCAGTAATACAACGAGTTAGAAATGCACTTCTCCGTTCGCCTTCCTCATAAAACTCAATTAACATTAATGACTCGTTAATGAACCCAGTTCCTTTAGCTAGGTTGGTATTGTATAGATATTTTACGGCAGCCATCAATTAAGGTAAGGATGAACTTGATATTCGTTTTGAAAAGCCGTAAGATATTCCACTGACAATACTTGAATAAGATCTTCATTAAGGTGATCAACGGAACCTATATATTTCGGTCCTTCTTTTTTATCTGTAGGAAGATCTAATGCTTTTTCTCTCAAAACTTGTACTGCCTCTTCCTTAGAGTCGTAAGATCTGATCTGAGTCGACTTGGCCCTATTGGAAATTAATTCTTCAATGGTCATTGGCAATCTGAAAAGGTGGTAATAATTTGCTCCAACTTCATTGTCAACACAACTTCTTAGGGCAATGCACGAACATATAAATTGTGCATTTGATGATTTAGGAAATATATAGGCTAAGAAATCCCTTGAACTAGAATCATTAAAATTTAATTCCCACCAGTTTGATTTTTCCATTAAAAATGAAATGGATGAACGTAACTCTATAATGTCGTCAATAATTTTAGCCTTCATTAATGTGATTTGTATTGTTTTAATAAATTCTCCAACTCCCTATTCCTAATTACCCTAATCTTCACCTTGCACTCTTCATCGTAGTTTTTTTGACTGTGATGAATGGGTTTGGTTTTAACGTAAGGGTAGGAATCGGGGGTTAATTGTATTTCTATTTCTTCTATCTCTCCGTCCATTGGGCGGCTGACGCCCACAATTGGATCGAAGTATTCCTCTGCATCAAAAGTGATGTCTTTTGGTATTTCTGTATCTAAAACGACTAGGTGGTCTATACGGTCGAACGCATTCACGAAGACAAAGCCGTCTTTTTCTAATAGTGCCACCACAAACCACCTGTTGTTGTACTGCTTAAGGTATACTGGGTTGGTTACAAAGGTCCTTGGGTCCTTACCAAAGGGCATGTAAGTCATTTTAATCTGCTTACGTTCACTTACCGCTCTGTAAAGTGGGCCTAAATATTCTTTGCCTTGGTAATATGGATTCCCTCCCCAGTCGATGATTTTCCTTTGTTGGGAATTACTTGCCATATCCAAATCGCTCTGAAGTTTAACAATCAGATCTTCCACTCCCTCAAACTGTGGAAGCCCCTCAAACGCATCGAGGGCATCAAGAAGCATCTTCAACTCCTCCACTTGCGTTTCGTTAACCGGTCGTTTAGTAATGGAAAATCTAGTGTCTTCATAACGGTAATACCTTTGCTTACCTATACCTGGAACAGTGACAATAGGTGCTTCCCAACCATCTGAACTACGCATAAATGAAATATCATCGCGAAGCTGTCTGGCACTAATACCTTTTGACTCTGGATCTTTATACAACATCCACTCATTAATCGCCTCCTTTAAACCTTCAAACGTATAATTACGTCCGGTATTAGAGAAGCATCTGTCTAGAATGCTGTAGCGCTTTAAAGGTCGTTTAGTGGTTGGCATAGTTTATCGTGAATAAGTTACAATTATTCACAATTGGTATGCAGAACGAGAGCACAAAATATTTTTGAGTGATACCAGGGCATGCATCTAAAAATTATTGATGAAAGAAGTTAAATTGCCTAACTCATATATTAATTCCACCACGTACCGCAACCAACCGATTTTAAATTCTCACCATAATATCTCTCGGTATTCAGCGCCTCGCCGTAAGTCAGTCTTTCATAAGGATATTGACGGTTCTTGAACAACTGATTCGTCGCATCAGCTTCTTCAAAGGAATCATATCCATATTTCCGCATAAACTTAGCCCCCAGATCCCTTCCATTCTCTGGTGCATTCATGTGCTGAATAAACCTCTCCTCTCTTCGCTTGGAAGTCATTCCGATATATACAAGATTATCCAACTGTTCCAGATTAGGGTTAGCCTCTCGGAACTTACGCTCTCCGACGATATCCTCGCTCAAACGGAATGCATAAACGCTATGGTTACGCTCTAATTTCTGGATGGCAACCGATCCAGATTGCTTACCTAACAGCCTGTGTACCTCTGCCTCCCTTGCGAGGACGGCATCTATTTTATTATCACACATCAACCTAGCAGTATAGTTCGGCGCATAATATTTCATAGAGCTCTCACTTATACCGCGTTCTTGAAAAAGCGACTCATAATCTCGGTCGTCTTTTGGCAGCTGTGATTGGGACTTAAAGTCTTCGAGTTGCTCTTCTGTATAGACTCTATTACTGAATCTCCACACTTTTGCGTATTTAATCTGCTCATCTGTCAAACCTTTTAATTTCAAGGCTTCTCGGATTCGCTTCGTTTTTCGCATTCTGGTTACGGCACATCCGTAAAGCTTGCTCTCATCTTCTATTTCCATATTCAAGTGAATTTAGAATTATTTCCTATACCAAACCTCCTCCGGCATATACCCAAAAACAAATTCAGTCACCCCACAGAGCCAGAGCTTGTGTTCACTTCCATTCATATCAGCTATATAATAAGCGCCATCTCCAGCAGGGTGAGGATGAATATAATTCAAAACTTCATAACCCGCTTTTGGGTCGAGACTAAGATCTAAGGTTACTTCTTCGCCTTGGCGCGATAAATAATCCAAAAATGTATCTGCACCATCTACCATAAGTAACATGTCTTTAGGCCCCGGCCAACCTACTACATCTGCATACCACATGAACCCTTCCTTGTAAAAGCGCATGTTCAGCTCTGTTTTATTACCCGCGATTTTACCAGCCGCTTTTGAGGCCGCAGATTTTAGAGTCCCGTAAATTTTATGAAAAGGTGTACTGTTGTTCGTTGACATACTATTTAAATAAGATTTAGGCAATAGAGACCCTCCCTTTTGCCTATACAAAGGTGAGATTTGGGTGGTTCAA
>Ga0233438_10001285_pt1 | contig 27863 bp, 19 predicted proteins | sample SI_123_September_FD_182720 | JGI IMG/M metagenome (GOLD analysis project Ga0233438, IMG submission 182720) | Seawater microbial communities from Saanich Inlet, British Columbia, Canada - SI_123_September2016_10_MG | ecosystem: Environmental > Aquatic > Marine > Inlet | place: Canada: British...
GTCAATTCTTCTTTGAAAGAGAAGAATATCGAACTAATCCAATCTGATTCTAAATAATATCACTTATTATTAGGCAAAAGACCCAATAAACAATGAAAAACAATCGTAAGTTCAATCCAGAAACAATCAACCGCCAAGAAGCGTTTGAAAATGATTACGAAGACTTCGGATACGATGTTAAGAATGCAAAACGTTTAAAGAGTAAGAACAAACGTAATGCCAAGTTCAGAAACTACGATGAATTTGATTGAATGTCAATAGGTAATGGACACTAGTTGAACTGTCCACTATTGCTTGCATTTTAAACTGTATCGTGTATTGTACAGACAGTTCAAACAAAATCCAATGAGAGTTATCACTACTCCAACACAACGTTCGGGTTACATAGTGACCAAACATCGCACACAGGATGTTGATCAACGTACATTGGTTGATAACTATGGAGCAGCAATGATTGTTGCCCATAACATAAGTGAAATCGAGGGTTGCCGTGTGACGGTTGACAAGGTGGCACGGTAGGGGTTGATTTCTCCTCTCGTTCCTGTATTGTATTAACAAGTCAAACAACCGACACCAAACATGCGTAAGATCGAATCCCAGATGAACGCCGCCATCCAAGGCAACGCCAACTGGAGCAAGGCAAACACAACTGTTACCACTCAAGATGGTGTGTCTGAAGTGCGTTTGCATGGTAACTTGATTGCAAAGGTGGGTGATGATTTTGTTACCGTCTTCGATGGCGGTTGGCAGTCCACTACCACAAAGTCTCGTTTGAATGCTATCATCAACGAGTTCTGCAATGCATTCACCGATGGCATCTTTCAGAAGGATTTTCAGTGGTTCGTTCGTGACAACAAAGTCGTGAATGATTTCGTCAACGGTTACACATTCAGCGAGTTCGCATGAGTGAGAGGGGTTATGCCCCTCTTTTTTATTGTCTCCACTAACTAACATCATGGCAAATCAGTTCTATTCACTCAAAGCACTCAAAGCAAGGGTTGAAAATCTTATTGAACAACAGGGGGAAGATGCACCTTGTGCTGGTTGGATTTACACTAGCGAAGATGTTGTGAAGTATGATGATGATGGTGATGAAGTAAGACAATCCAAAGAAGTTTGTGAGGATGTGTTAGTCAACCTGCAAGACTACGATTTCATCTATCAAGCAATTGTGGATGCTATTGATACAGAACTCGGTGAGTGTGTATAATGAACAATCAACTTGACATGTTAATGAGCAGAGAACAGTTGATGGAAGACATTGATGGTATCGTTGAAGAGTTTCACCTGAAATGGATGCCTTATAACATAGATCATGATACTAGAGATGATTTAACTCGTATCCTATGTGATGCTGTCTGTAAGAACTTCCCCACTAAATGATACCCAGGTCAGCCGCGAGTGGACGATCGACCTAGTGGCACAAGGTTTTGGCACTGCCTCTCACAACCCCTATAATAAGGACATGAACAAAACAACTTACGAGATCACCTGCCCTGCCCTTGGGGAGACCGAGACCACGACCGATCTGGATCGTGCCATGGACCTTTGTTTCTCAATGCACGATGAGTCAGATTCTTATGCATACATCCGTGATTCATTCGGTGATATCGTAGGCGAGTATGGTGACATTATGCAAGCGGTTTCAGACCACTTGGTTTAGTGTCACATAGGGGCAGGCAATGCCCCTCACATCCCCTATAATAAGGACATGAAAAACATTCAACGCCACGGCATCTTCATCACGACTCAAGACCCCTCCCCTAGGATGCAGTCTGTGATGGAGAAGATCCAACGCCAGCATCAGGCAGAGCACGAGTACAGGCAGGCAGTGAGAGCAGGTCGCATCGAGCAGGTCCAATCCACTAACTGGAACATCAGCGACAGACATTAGACCCTGACCCTGTAGACTAACAGCATGAGAAACGAAACCATGATCCAAACCAAATGCATCGCCGTCATCGGTGGCACTGATTACGAGGGAGAGTCCTTTGATTCTCTTCGTCTCTTTGATTGCCAATCAACTGCCGACCTCTACAAGGCAAAGCTCCAGCAGAGGTTTGATTACGTCCTAGTTGAGGTTCGGGAGGTTTCACAGTACAGCGCCATGATGGGAGGGACAATCGAGGCACTGGCACAGTTCGCCGCCTAATCCCCCCTGACCCTGTAGACTAAACTCAAGAAACAAAACAAACAATGGATCAACCAACTTACGCCGTTCAACCTGCAGCATGGGGAAACTTCGATGGATACGGTTGTGACTATGCCGTCAGCATCTCCCATGCTTACAAGATCGCAGGCATCTGGCGTTCAATGAATGAGCGCCATGGACAGGGAGAAGACATGATGATTTTCAAGATCTATCCCGGCGGCAACCCTATCGCTTGGGTTCGGGTCTATGCAGACGAATCCGTTGTCGCTGTGACGGATGAGGCACTGGCACTGCTTTGATAGGCAACGCCACCAGATCGACTAGACTTTAAAAGAACAAACGAACAAACATCATGAACGGTTGGGCAAATCACGCAACATGGAACGTCGCTCTTTGGATCGGCAACGATGAGATGATCTACCGTCACGCCAAAGAAAACCAGAATCTAGGGTATCGCAAGTGGGCAAAGCGTTACATCGATGAGTTCGGTGAGTACATCACGGGTGACGGCATCTCCTGGTTATCCGATGACGTAGACACCGACGAGATGGATGCAATGCTGGCAGAACTGTAAGGGGTCGCCCCTTCTATGCTACAATACACAAGAACACGACACGACACCATGAACGCCACCGCTTTTAATCTTGACAACGCCGTTCGGATCTATGATGAGAGGATCGCCCCTCTTCATCAGCAGTATCTCTCCGAAGACAATGCAGGCGGCAAGATGAGGGCATCGATGGGCGACCTCTACGAGGACGTGGCACAGGCGGTGATCTATGCAGTCGATCCCTCCATCGTATGCAAGCACAACGATTATATAATGATCGAGAGCAAGGGAGGCAACCACTACAAGAGGACACAGGTGGACATCCATGCATATAAGGACGGAGAACTGATCTTCATTGTGGAGGGCAAGACCTATCTTGATTCATCTATGCTGGATCGTGCCTGCTCCGAGTTTGATAAGATCCGCCGTGTCTACCCTGGCATTCCTGCTGCTGTCTTCACAGGACAGGACGCCACAGATCCAGACTCTGCTGCCTGGTTTGCTGATGAGACAGATCACGCCGTCTTTGTCGTCAATCAAACCAAGCAACGCAGGAGCACAGCGCCAATCTTTGAGACTGCCGACCCGCTCGACATGATGGCACTGCAGGCATTCGCCCGATGGGTTGACGCTGCCATCTGACAGTATACCACACCGGGGGCGGACTGTATTATGCCCCCCATCGCCCCCTAGGCGTCGCGCCGTACCAAAAAAGTACCTTCTTCCTAACCTACAAAGTGTTACCCAAACGAGATAAATATTCCAAGGAAATCGAAAAAATTTCCGCCAGAAAAAATAGGTCAAAATAGTCGAGTTATGAAAGATTACGATAACTATCTGAATAAGCAAGCAGAAGTCCTTACCGAGTTCGATGATTTCTGCGAGCAGTTTGAGCAGCGAGCTGCCGAGAACTTTAAGAACCCAAAGAAAGAGGATGCAAGATTTGAATTACTCAAAGAAATCACAGAACCCAGAGAACAACAATCTGACAGTTGAACAAGTGCTTGAGTATGCATTAGAGGAGATCAAGGTGCTAAAGCAAGAGGTTGAGCGTCTAAAATCTCCTCAATTAATGTATAAGCGTCCAGGATCCGAGAAGCATGAGAAAATCACAGAATTCTTTGATGATGTAGAGATACGCTTACAGAAGTTAGAGAAGTAATGGCAATACTATTACCAGGTCCAGGATTTATCTTTGGCAGTGGTGGTTGGCAAATATTACCACCACCGGGGATAAGTGTTGTTGGAGCACCCCGAGAAAGCATAGATCTCAATATATACGAAAACATCAATCCTGTGCCGATTACTGCACAAAGTAGTGTGGTATGTCCTGGAGGCACTCCTTTTTCTCTCACCCAACCATCACCAGAGTTAATCACAGGCATCAGTATTGCCCCTGGAAGCAGTGCTGGGCGTACTGGGGTAGGTGTAACCGTATTAATGTCTCGGGGCGGTGTAGGGAACGTTCCAGAGATGGCTATGCCAATCTATAATGAGACTTATGTAAAGTACTTTGATATTACATCAGCACCGGTATTTACGTTAGTATTACCTGTACCGTTAACTGGGTATGTTACCGAGAAGTACTTTTGGGATGGAGATGCAGGATTTTCTGAATTATATAAAGGTAAAGAAACTCCATTGGCACGAGATAATATCCGAGGTGCTTCATTAAAGGGTGGTGTGGGTATTTCAAAGGCACCAGGGTTTCCTAGAGATAAAGCAATTAGTGTAGCGAAGAATATACCGGGGAGCGGAACTCTGCCCATCAGTCTGAATGAGGTGGGTCCGGGTGCTGCTGCTGTAACTGTAGGATCTACTGCGACAGAGCAAGCATCAGTGAATAGTAGTTATATGTGGTCAATGAAACCTTCTATGATTATAATGGAACGACTATTCTTTACGATTACTGTAACGAGTACATGTCCACCATATACTTGGGTATTTCCGGCATACATGGATGTAGTCAATAACTGGACGGCACATGGTAAACGTATACAATATAGAATAAATAGACAAAAGACTGCATTACCAGGAGAGGAGGCAAAGTTCTAATGTCAATAGCAGGATCCGGGATAAGTCGCCTAGGTGATTTCGAGAGTGGACATGGGTGTTGGTTCCCAGTACCCATTGTAAGTAGTGTAGGTACAGTATTAGTTAATAAGTTACCTGCGGCAAGTGTTGGTGATGTAACTTCAGCACATGTATGTCCAAAGAAATCTCCTCATATTGATCAGATTTCAAAAGGATCTCTAAAAATATTTGTGAATAAAAGATCAGTAGCACGTATCGGGGATCTTCTAAAAAGTCTTGGTCCTGGTGGTGTTGCTGTTATGGCATCAGGTTCTCATTCGGTATTGGCAGGTGGTTGATTTTGTGGTATAATAACTATAGTTCACACTAAAACTCATGGCAAATCGTCCAAGACTAGCTAGTAACGACACAATCGAATCACAACCCAAGAGAACCAGACAGGGTATGGGTAAGCACACGAAGTATACTCCGACTTCACGTAACAAAGCAAAGAAGCGTTATCGGGGTCAAGGTCGGGGTTGATTTACTGGGGGTAATACCCCCTTTTTTTAATAAATTATAATATAAACTACAGGAGAATACAATGGGTAACTCACCAACAGATAAAAGTAAAGATTTTATCAAAAGAGGTATGACATTAATCACTCAAGTTGAATCTGATAAATTTTTAAAGAAGGTCAAAGAAGAGAAGCAGGAAAAGCCTACTAAATAAAAATAAAAGTGTCCTGTTGTGCCAGATCTCGCTCCTTTTAAGGATTTAAAGGTTAATTTTAAACCACATCCGATTACTGGTGATTTGCAAGTATCCAAAGAGGATGCTGCCATTAAGCAGTCAATTGTTAACTTATTGATGACTGTTCCTGGTGAGCGTCCTTTTCAACCACAATTAGGATCTAGTTTATCAGAGTTGTTGTTTGAACCATTAGATTTTGGTGTAGCAGCACTTATCAAGAATGAGATCAACGACACTATTCGTAATTATGAACCAAGAGTGAAGGTGGTTGGGTTGACAGTAGAACCCAACTTTAGTGATAATGCATTTGATGTGCATTTTGAATTTGAGATTCGTGGTCGCGAAGACGTTACACCACTACAAATTAACTTCCTTCTGCAGAGAACTCAATAATGAAGTACGTTCAGGTTAGTAATTTAGATTTTACCGATATTAAAACAGAACTCAAAGATTACTTGAGGTCGAGGACAGATTTTACTGACTTTGATTTTGAAGGTTCTGTTTGGTCAAACCTATTAGATGTATTAGCATATAATACATATTACACTGCATTCAACACCAACATGGTGACGAATGAATTATTTCTTGAGTCTGCGACTTTAAGAGACAATGTTATTACACTGGCGAAGCAATTAGGATATAAACCAAAGTCTGTTGTTGCTCCAGAAGCAAGTATTAATTTTAAAGTAACATTTCCTGGTACGGCACCTTCTACTATTATTCTCAAGAAGGGTACAGGATTCGTTACTACATTTGACGATCAATTGTATCGATATGTTGCAATTGATGATATTAAGGTGCCTGTGGAAAACAGAGAGGCATTCTTTAATAATGTATCATTATTTGAAGGTAATTTAATTACTAACCAATTTGTAGTTGATACTTCATTATCAAAACAAAAATTTGTTCTATCAAATTCAAATACCGATACGAGCACTATTAGAGTGAGAGTATTTGAATCTCCATCGTCATCATCATTTGTATATTATAATCAAATCGATACTATTATCGATATTACGTCTACAAATAATATCTTCTATGTTGATGAATCATTAGATGAGCAGTATCAGTTATTCTTTGGCGACAATGTTATTGGTAAGGCATTAGATAATGATCAGGTAGTTGATGTATCATACTTAATTACGAATGGAGAAGCAACTAATGGTGCTTCACAGTTTACATTCGCCGGAACTTTACTTGATGAGAGTGATCAAGTATACCCTGTAGTGGTATCTAATGTAGTAACTGTTTCTAATGCTTCTGGCGGAGCGGCTATTGAAACAATCGATAAGATCAAGTTTAATGCTCCAAAGCAGTATGCAACACAAAATAGAGCGGTAACTGCTAAAGATTATGCAGCGATTGTAAGAAAGATCTACCCAGCAGTCTCTGATATCATTGTATATGGTGGAGAAGAAGAAAGATATCCTGAATATGGTACGGTAAAGATTATCATAAAACCAAATAGTGGTTCTTCTTTATCAACATTCACCAAACAGCAAATTATTGAAGGTCTTAAAGATTATTCTGTTGCATCTGTTACACCAAACATTTTAGATGCATCGGTTCTTTATATCGAGATCAATAGTTCGATATATTACAATACTAGAGAGACCACACAATTCCCGGAAGAAATTAAATCTAAAGTTATTAGTGCAGTAGATAATTACACTGATCTATCACAAACTGAACAATTCAATGGTAAGTTTAGATTTAGTAAGTATGTTGGAGTGATTGACGAATCTGATATGTCTATCAACTCAAATACTACAAGTATTATGATGCGTAAGGATTTTTATCCTTCGTTAAATTCTACTTATTTTTATGAGTTATGTTTCCAAAATGCATTTAGAAAATCATGTGATGGACCTGTATTGCAAAGCACTGGATTTAAAGTCAGTGAATATCCCAATTACACTGTCTACTTTGAAGATAGGGAGGGAAAAATTGCCCTATATAGAATAGATCCTGCAACTGGTGAAAAAGTTGTGTTGAATGATTCTTTAGGAACCGTTGATTATGCAACAGGTGAAATTATGTTATATGATTTAACCATCATTCTCGGTAGTTTCTTCGACAACAGAATTCAAGTCAGGGTAGAACCTGCCAGTAACGATATTGTCGCAGAAAGAAGTCTATATTTAGATGTAGACATTTCTAATAGTAAGTTCACGGTATATCCAGAGTAACTAGATGAATACACAGATCTCTTCACTCATCGAAGATCAACTTCCAGGGTTTATTGTATCAGAATATGAGAACTTTCAGAAAGTTCTTGAATCTTACTATGAAAATTTAGAGTCTACTGGAAATCCTTTAGATATTATTACAAATTTAACATCATACTATGATATTGATTTTTATGAGAAAAAGTTGTTGCAAGAGAGAACAACTCTTTCATCATCTTTAAATTCTACCGATACTACCATTATTGTTGCGGATGCATCTTCATTCCCGTTAAAAAATGGTTATGTCAAAATTGATAACGAAATTTGTTTTTATAAAGAGAGAACATCAACAGAGTTGTTAGAAGTTTCCCGAGGAGTGAGTGGTACTACTCAACTCGGTGATTTGTATTCTAAATCAAAATTCGTTTCTTCAGATTCGACTACTCATGATAATGGCAGTAATGTTGACAATTTAAGTCACCTGTTTTTATATGCTATTGTAAAGTCATTTGAAATTCAATATTTAGAATCTTTTCCAGAAGAATACATCAAAAAAGATGTAGATAAGCGAATCCTTATCAAGAATATTTCTAATTTTTATAAAGTAAAAGGAACTGATAAATCTATTAGATTTCTTTTTAATACTATCATATCGGATAATGACACCCCAACCACATATAACCCAAAAGATCAAACATTAAAGGCTTCAGTTTCTGATTGGGACTCTTCCTATGTAATTCAATGTAGGATTCTTTCAGGAAATCCGGAATGGTTGATAGGACAAACTGTAGTGCAACAGTCTGATAATAATTCTAATGTGAATTATGCATCTGCTGTAATCGAAAATTTCTATACAGTAGATTCTAATAATGGAGATCAGTTATTTAATCTTATTGTCAATCCCCAATCAATCAATTCAGAATTTGTAATTCCTCAAAGAACGGTTCTTAATAGAATTATTGTGCCTGGGCAAACTACCGGTGATACTATTACTGTCGATTCTACATTTGGATGGGATGATAGTAATGGCGTCATTGTTATTAATGATGAGGTAATTTCATATGAAGGTAAGAATGCACGACAATTTATAATCAAAAACCGAGGAACAATTAATAGAACTCATAATGTAGGAGATGAAGTTACTAATTACTCCACATTAAAATCTGTTACCCCTAATGGTATTGTTTCTTTATTAGCATACGGAACTCTCAATACTTTACTTATTGACGATGCTCATCCATATGCATCAGTTAATGATCGTATTCAAGTTTCAAATCCAGGGTTTGAATCTGCAAATCCACTTTTATTCAGTGATTCTGATAAGAACTATCGTTGGAAGGTTAATGTTACCGGAGACTCTCCATCAGTTCCCCTAAACCCCAGTATAGGACAGGCTTTAGCGAAGGTACTTGCAGGAATCGGTTCAATTTATGAAGATAATGATTTATACTATTTTGCTACTTCTTCATACCCATCTACAAGAATTTTACCATCAGGGGTTACTGAAACTCTTTCAGATCCACAACTTCTTAAAATTATTCCAAAAGCGACAACTACTACATCAGAAATTTACAAAACTTCTCGAAGAGATATTGGTCTTTTTGTTGATGGTTCAATTGCATTTGGATTTAAAAACGAAGATTTAATTCAATATGGTCCTATCACAGAATTTGTGGTTACTCGTAGAGGATCTGGGTATCAAAAACCTCCATTTATCTTAATTAATGGAGTATCTCATAAAGCAGATGCTATTTTAACTGGTGATACTGTTTCTGATATTATCAGTACCGATAGTACTAATTACACATCTGCTCCTACAGTTGAGATTGTTAGTGGTAGAGATGCTGTTTTAGAACCTATCGTAACATCAGGAGAAATTACTAGTATTCGTATTGTAAATCCTGGAGAATATTATTCAGCATCCCCAGCAATTCTTATTAGTGATTTTTCTGGTAAAGGTAGATTTGCTGAATATCATGCTGTTGTTTCTCCACAAGGCCAGATTACTAGTTTGGAAAAACTTTCTGGCGGTAAATTCTACACTCAAGAAAATGTAGTTGTTACAGTAATTCCAGATGGATTTTCAAATTCTGCAGCTGCTAAAGCAAATATTCGCGAATGGGTAAAAAACAGACATTTTAACACTGTTGTTGATGACAATGGTGGTTTAGTTGTACCTGGATATAATAGAGATAAAAATTACTATGGTGTAATTTCTAATCCAAAAAGATTAAGATTACGATTAAATGATAACGTTGCTACTACTACATTAGTAGAAACTACTGCAGCAAAGACTCACTCTCCTATTTTAGGTTATGCATATGATGGAAATCCTATCTATGGACCTTATGGTTATGAAAATCCATTAAATCCATCTTCCGATATCGCTAAAATGGAAAGTGGATATTCTATTAAATCATCTAGAGTAGGTGGTCCGATAGATGCCCCTTATGAAATGGGAACATTTGTGGATGACTATGAATGGTCACCAACAGTTGATACTGGAAAAACACGATTAGATGTTAACAACGGAAGATTTTGTGTAACACCAGAATTTCCTAGAGGAGTATATGCATATTTTCTAACAATTGATGCTACTGGCGTTCCGGTCTTTCCATACATCATTGGTGAAAATTATTACTCATTACCAGTAAAATCAAACTATCAGTCTGATGTTACTCAAAATGCTATTCCAAAAGAAGCAAAGAGATTATTCATTACAGGAACCGAACAGAATGGTAAGTCAGAAATTGCAATCATTGATTCTATTTCTAGAGGTTCTGTTTCCGGAGTTACTGTAGAAGATTCTCAACCAAATTTTTCGGTTGGTTCAAGAGTTTATGTAAATAATTCTGGTACTGGCGGCACTGGTGCTACAGGAAGAGTTTCTGCTACTTTTGGAAAACCAGTTACATCATTAGAATCAAGAGAGACTAAAGCATCAGTATTGATGTCAGCACAACCATTCTACTCATTTTCTGGCGACACTATCACACAACCATCAACCGGTGCTACAGGAGAGTTGCTTCGAGATACCGTTGAAGAGACTACATTTGTATTGCGAGCAATTAATAATGCATTTGAATCTGGATCACCAATCGAATCTAGTTCGACAGTCTTGAATATACTATTGAATAGGAGTAGTACATATACAAAAGATGTCACATTAGATTTAGTTCTTCTTGATGACCCATCTAACATAATTGCTAGTTCTTCAGTATTATCATCTACAATTGACCAAAATTCTGTAAGAGTAAAAGTAATCAGTGGTAATTTTTCTGATTATCTGAATTATGACGAAGGAAAAACTATTTTAAAGAGTGGTGATTTAGCAAACACTGCCGGTTCAGGAATTGTTGCTATTACTAACTTGAGTCAAGGAGTAGACATTACTTCAGTAAATGAATCTATTGCTATTGCAGAAACTGTAGGAGTACATGATTTTGCCGAAGGAGATGATGTCGATATTCAAATTGACCCTGATGAATCTGTCACCGAAACATTATACTATGTTGCAAAGAAAGATTATCAAGAAGTTGATCTTACTCCACAATCATTCCGAGGAAAAGTAAATGATACTGGGGTTGGGGATTCTACCATGGTTGGTCTTGGTAGAGACTATGCTGGTGGAGTTTATAACAATGTGGAGCTCATTTTCAGTAATTTCACAAATGTTAGAGAAACTGTAGGATCTGCTGGAGATAGTGATAATGCGAGAGCAACAGTAACCGTAAATTCTACTAATTTTGATAATAGTGGTCAAATTGAATCTATTGTAGTTACTGATGGTGGTTCTGGATACACTAGTGATGATATATTAACTATTAATCCATCTAGTATTTTAAAAGCAGATCCTACAATTTTTGATACTGATATTGATCCGACAATGGTTCAGTTGAATGCAGATAACATTGCATTATATGATGTTGGGTTCTTCCAAGTAGATAGTGCGGATAAAGCTGCAGTAATAGCATTCGTAGGTGCTGTAAATGATATTTTTATTGATAGCAATGGCGTTGAACATATCTACCTTGGAGAAGATACGGATAACGATTGGTTTGAATATCGCACAACTGTTCCCGGAGAGTTAATCGATACTTCTGTTACTATTGATAGTGTAGTAGTTACTGCAAGCGGAACTACTTCTGGTCCTGGAGCACCTTTACCACAATTTAGATTTAATGTTGGCGGTGTAACAAATCCTGGATATGATATGCGAGTTGGGTCTACATTTACTGTAAACCCAATACCTGGTCATGTTATTTGGATTGTTTCTGATTATTCAACTACGATTAGACAAGAAGATGGTGTTGCATTAGAGATAGCAACATATACTGCTGCAACAGGAGTAACTAATAATGGATCTTCTAACGAGGCAGAAACTATTACGTTTGCTCCTCAAGCACCAGGCACATATTATTACGTTTGTATATCTCACCCAGAAATGGTCGGAGAACTTACTGTATACCCAGCACCAAGTACTGCTATTCCTCTAGTATCTGTCAATGCTGTTGGATTAGGATTACAGAGAACCGAAATTGTTTTAGATAAAACATTTTCTCTTTCCGAGAATGACTTGCTATCAGTAGGTAGTGAGATTGTTAGAGTAACGTCTGTAGATTCCAACACTAGACAAGTATCATTAGAAAGGGGTGTTGGTGGGACTACTGCTGTAAATCATCTTCCTAATTCTACAGTAACTTCATATCAACCAAAATATAGATTTACTCCAGGAACCCAAATTATTGGTAATACTGTTAATGATCCATATGTTGTTTCTTATAACGAAACTACACATAGATTAGTAGTTAATTATGGATTTGATGCTACTAACCCAAATAAAATAACAGTAGTTTCATCATTCCCAGATCAGAGTGTTCCTACAAAAATTGTATCAGTATCTAATGTTGATCCTTTAGATGATAGACTATTATTTTCTTTAGACAATACTGATTTCTTAACAAATCCTATTGTAGATATTCAAAAATATTACTTTTACAAATTTGACACTAGTCATCCTTCGATGTTGGGTTCGTATTTAGATATTTCTACTAGTTCAAATTATAATGTATTCACCGAAGAAAAAGAAGTTGGGTTGGCAGAACCAGGAAATGCTGGATCATTTGTTAGGATCAGATTAGGATATGGCGCAAATATTGGAGATATTAAAAGAAAAAATGTTAACTACACCACATATTACTACTTCCTTACTAATTCTTCCACAAATACTAATAGTTCTTTCTTAAGAGTTAAGGAAGATCCTCTTGCTGGTCGTAAAAGAGTTGTCTTTACAACTGATACCAAGTTTGTTTATAGTTTGGATGATGTACCTCAATATGATGGATCTGGAAATATTCAGTATAAAGGTAGATCTGTAGGCAAAATTGCTTCTATTGTATTAGATAATCTTGGAGAAAACTATAAATCTCTGCCTTCTGTAGAAGGTGTTGTTCCTGCGGCAGGATATAAGGCTGATGTAAAAGCGGTTCGTGATGCATCATCCAATTCTATTACTAAAATAGATATTGATTTTGCGGGACAAAATTATTCTAAACCCAAAGCATATGTTTCCGGCGACGGAACTGGATTAGAGTTAGCAGTCAAAATTGATAATGGTATTGTTACTGCAGTAGAAATTTTAAATCCTGGTAAGGATTATTATTCCACACCAAAAATTGATATTATTGAGACTGATAATAAACTATTCTTCGAGTCTAATGATATTGGAATTCCTCAAAGCATCCGATTTATTAATAATGGTACTTTCTATTTCAAAGATGATTCTATTCAATCTTACTACGAAACCCCGCAAGTACTGACTTTATCTAATTTTGAATTAAATGCATTTGGTGATGGGGAGAGTATTGAGCAAAAAATAAATGGAGTTGTATTTGCTTCTGGTAAAGTTGCATCCAATGGATGGAATAAAGGATCTAATATTTTACGTTTAGTTAATATCAGTGGAGTATTCCGAGAGGGGTATCCTATTAATGGAAGATCAAAAGGAAAAACAGCAAATGTAATTTCTGTTACTAAAACTTCCTTCACTCCAGTAATTAATACCAGAACAAGGACTATTGGTAAATTTAGTTCTGATAGAGGAAAATTAAGTTCGGTAAATCAAAGAATTACTGATTCTAATTTTTATCAAGATTATTCATATGTTGTTAGAAGTAAAACTCCTATCAATAATTGGAGAAATGTAGTAAAGGATAATACACATCCAGCCGGATTTAAAATGTTTGGAGAGGTTTATATCGAATCCTCGGCCGACATCAAAATGAAAGGCGAGCAGTCATCTTCAGAAAAACTAACTAATTATTTAATTCTACCAACAACAGCAGTTTCTTCTTATACATCAAGAAGAACTATTACTACAGGAATAATTAAAGTTGAAGATTCTACCATTGTTAGAGGTGCTGGATCGGCATCTGTAGATTCTTTTGATGAGACTTTAACTAGAGTTAGGGAAATTATATTGTCTCCAGAATTTGATGGAAAATATGATGACTCTACCGGTCTCAAAATCGGAAACAGAACATTTACATTAAAAGATAAAAATTCAGGAACTGCATTTACTCCTAAAAATAATCAATCTATCATGATTACTATTGATGGTGTGGCACAAAATCCTGGCAGATCATATAAAATTAATGGAAATCAAATTACATTCTACGAACCACCTATTGGTAAGAGACAACAACTTGTAGATGGTAATATAGTTGATGTTCCTGCACAAAGTTATTATATTAGAGGTTTCCAGTTTAGAGAAGATGTAGATAATAATAAGTATCTGAAAAAATTAAAAGATATTACTAATAACTTTGATGGTAGAACAAGAATCTTTGATTTGTTCTATGAAGATAATTCAGTTGTAAAATCTGATAAGAATGAAAATTTCTTGATCTATCTAAATGCTGTTCTACAACAAGGTTCTTACGAAATCAGAAGATTCAATAGTTCAGCAAAAACTGATCAAATTGTATTCTCTAAAGCACCAAAAAATTATAAAGACCTTTATGAAGGTGTTCCTGATCAATTACAAAATGAAGAATACTTCTTTGGATATAGCGTAGGGTCATACGAAAGACTAGGAATTAATAATAAATTAATACCTTTTAATGGAGCATCATATCCATATCCAATTTTGGATACTTATGGGAGAGTTAAAAACTTTGATACCCCATTGTATGCATATGTTTTTGTAGACGGTGTTCTACAGAGAGATTCTCTTTCATACAGAATTAATGGTTCTTCTATTACATTTGAAAATTCTTTAGGATTTGCTAAACAACCAGATGGTTCATATACCACTGCTACAGTTGATATTTTATATTTCTATGGAAAAGATTATAATTCTACAGTGACACTATTTGATTTTGAAAATGATTCCTACTTCAACAGAACAACTGTTACTTTTTCTGGATTAGGAACCAAGGATCAAGTTGATTCATGGTTTAAGCAGAACACCTCATACAAAACTACCGTTTATCAAATTGTTGGTGGAAATCAAAGAGTTTGGGGAGAACTTATTGATTTTGGTCTTTCTAATGGCAATGATTGGGAAATGTTTATCAGATCACAAAATGTAGATTTGATTGCTGATGAACCTGTATATTTCTCTAGACGCACTGTTGCTGGAACTACTGATACTATTAGTGTTTCATTTGATTCATTTAGTATTTCATATTTACTATCAGAACAAAATGAAAGACTTTTGAATAGAGTTGAAAGTAACTATTCTCCTTTTATAACAACTACTGATTTAATTGATAGTTACGAATATACAGGGATTGTTATCAAAGAGCATCCAAATTTAAGAGTGGGAGATTTTATACAAATTGATGGCGAATCTGAAAAACGTGAAGTTTTTAGTGTACCACTATTCGCAAAAACTAAAGAGTATCGTCCCGGCGAGCAAGTTTCTAATAATTATTTTAGTAAAATTAGTGTCGGATCTTATAACAAAGATAAAAAAGGAGAAGGGTTAAGTGTTACTGCAAATGTAGCAGATGGTGTCGTAGTAAGTCTTGATTGGAACAAAAGAGACTTACAGCAGTATTTTGATAATAATATTTTAATTAACCCTACTGCATATCAATACAACTCTCCACCTGTCTTAAACTTTGTTCCATCTACTCCTGCTGGTGGTGGAGCAAGAGCGGAAGTTCTTGTTTATGGTGGACAAGTTATTGATATTGTTTTAGTTGATGGTGGATCTGGGTATGCTATTGCTCCTAGAGTACTTATTTCTAGAGGATATAATGTTGTTAGAGAAAACAACTATCCAGAGTCATCTTTTGATCTTAAATTAAAAGCTCAAGATGGTATCTATGGTGTTGTCAAGATGCAAAGCATCTTCAGTGAAGTCTATCTATGGGATAGAAATTTGATGGAATCTCTAACAGCAGTAGTTTCTCTATCTCCTGTTGATGCAACAGAGATTTTGACATGTTTTGTTACTCCAGATCCATTAGTAGTAACTTTCAATACCACTCAATTTGAAAATACATCTACTGTAGAGACAACTATCCAAAGCAATAACTTGTCTTGGAATGAAACTACTGTTGAAGTTGATTATGAAATAATCAAAGATCTTTCTTATAGTACCTATCTAAACCCAGTTACAAAATACCATCAATCTGGTGTTTTGGATCTTAATAATAATTCGATGGGTGATACTGAATACTTGTATAGTCATTATCTACCTGGACAATCAGTAAGAGATTTTATTGAGTCTCTATATATTGATGTTGGTTATGCAAATGTTTCTGGAATTACATTAGAGCAGTTAGATACAACTTTCAGTGAATTTAAATCTATTGATGCTGCTAATGATACCTGGATGGAAAATTATGCTATTACTGATAGCAATATTTCAACTACTGGTAGAGTATTGAACTTTGCGATTCCATCTATCCAAGAACTTGGTTCATATCTAGATGCTGATTTATTAATTGGAAATACTTTACAAATTGATATCCCAGATACTACTAATTTCCCTCCATCAGGAAAATTAATTATAGGAAAAGAAATTATTTCTTATACTTCTAAAGTTAGTACTGATAGATTATCTGGTATAACTAGAGCACTTAATGGAACAACCGAAGTTGACCATCCCGCTGGTTCTATTTTGAGAACCATTGGTATTGAAACAACTACTTAATTAAACTGCTGGTTAAGCAGTATAAATATAAATAACACAGAAATCAACCCGTAACCTTACTCTCAATGGCTGCTATTATCTCGGAAAAGTTCAGAATTTTTAATGCAAAGCAGTTCCTAGAATCCCTGTCAGAAGGTTCTAGTGACACTGGCAGTGAAAGGAGTCGAATGTACTTCTTTGTTGGTAGACCCCAGGCATGGGAGTCTTATCTAGAAATTTATTCAGTAGACGGAGCAGACTCGTTTGCTGTTGGCGATGGAGTCTATGTTGGTGCGTCTTGGGCAGGAGCTACATTCAAAGCAACTGTAACTAAAGTTCTTGACAATTCTCTTCTTCTTGCAAGCATCGGTCCTTTAGTTACTGACGCTCCTGCTCTTGGTTCGACGTTAACGGGTTATAATCAGACAACCAATGCAAACAAATCAGTAACAGCAACAACTGGAGTATACAGATTCTCCACCGAGAATATTCCTCCAGTTCCTCTTGATAACCAGACAGAAAAATTTGGTATCTATCACGATATTATTGCTGCTAAAAGAATCACAAGTTCTTATGCAAGACACGTTGTAAGACGTTATAACTGGGATGTTATTAACAATCCCAAGTTTGATATGTGGAAACCTGATTATTTCGCAACACCTGCTGGTGGTGGTCAGGTTGGTAAAACGGCATCACTAGGTGCAACCTCCATTGGTAATGCCAAATTCTACATTATGAATCAATCTTATGAAGTATTCAAGTGCCTCTATAATGGAGAATCGGTAGCAAACCCATCTGGTGTTAATATTCAGCACGAACCCAGAACAAATCCCCAACCTGGTTTAGGTTCTTACTCGAACGGCATTTTCACTGCTCCTGACAATTCTTATGTCTGGAAGTACATGTACACCATCCCAACCGATGATGTATTGGCATTCTTGTCTACTGATTTTATGCCAATCAATGCTGCTGGAGAAGCATCTAGAGTAGCAACCGAAGCAGCTGCAACTAATGGTGCTTTGGATATTGCTTTAATCAGCAACCCAGGCACCCTCACTGCTCCTGTATCTGGTACATTCTTTGCTCCGGTAGTAGGAGATGGTGTAGGTGGTGTAGCGGAAGTTACAGTCGGTGGAGGAGTAGTTACTGCTGCTAAAGTAATCGCACCAGGATCTGGGTATACTTATGCATCTATTCCTTTCGTTACCGGTGTTCCTTTAGGTACTGCCGGAAGTACAGAAGCAATTGGATTATTCTCCGATAGCGCACTGACAGTTTCAGAAACAGTAACAGCAACTGATACTCCTGCATTAGATCCTGTATTGCCCCCACAAGGTGGACATGGTTCTGACTTTGAGATGGAACTTAACTCCAAAAGAGTTATGACAAATATTCGTCTCACTTTCATCGAGAATGCTGGCGACTTCCCTGTAGATAATGATTTCCGCCGTATCGGTATTATCAAAGATCCTTACGAGTTTGGATCTACTACATTTGCGACTGCAGATACTTTAAATGGATTAAAAGCGGTTAAAGTTACTGGAGCAACAGGAAACTTTATTGCTGACGAGACTATCAGTCAAACTGTAGGTGGCGGCACTGCTAATGGTACTGTAGTTTCTTGGACTCTCGATGCTGGAAGTCCTGCACCTACTCCAGCAACCCCTGGAAGTGGCGTTCTTAAGTATATCCAAACACCTACCTTACATAAAGATTCCGGTGTTGTGAGAGCGTTTGAATCGGATGCTGCTAATACCATTGATGGTGCTGGTTCTGGTTCAGCAGGTACTGTTGAAGTTGCTCTTGTAGATGGAACTCAATTAGTTGGTTCTATTTTTGTAGATGGTTTGGCAAATCCAGAAATTGAAAATAACTCTGGAGATCTCATATACATAGAGAACAGAAGACTAATTACCAGAGCGGCTGATCAAATTGAGGATATCAAGTTAGTCATCGAGTTCTGATTTATTAATTAAATTCCAACCAGACGGTAGTATATTACAATGCCACAGAAGACTAATCTTAATTCTATTCCCTATTTTGACGACTACGATTCGGGGAAAGACTTCTATAAGGTATTATTCAGACCTTCTTACCCTATTCAGGGTAGGGAGTTGAATAGTATTCAATCGATTCTACAGAATCAGATTGAAAATTATGGCAAACATCAGTTTAAGCAGGGAGATCTGGTTATTCCTGGTGAGGTTGGTCTGAATACAAAATTAGATTTTGTAAAACTATCATCAGTTTCCGAAGTTGCTATCAGTATTGATGGCGAGATTGTGTATCAGAAGTATGATATTTCTGATTTAGTTGGACAGAAAATTTCTGGATTATCTTCTGGAGTGTCTGCTTTAGTTCTTGCTATAACTAAAGCGACAAACAATAGTAATGACACAATTTATGTTAAGTATCTTACAGCAGGTGATGGCGGAGACGAAGAAACATTCCGTCAAGGCGAAACTCTGGAAATTGTCGATGGCGTTAATAGCCCTCTGCTTGTTGTTGGTACTGATGGCAGTGTTCTACCTACAAGTATTTCTGTAACTAATCCAGACACAGGAGAGGTGACGTTTGTTACTAGTCCTGCCATGGGATATGGTTCTGCTGTTAAAGTAGAAGAAGGTATCTACTTTGTCAATGGATTTTTTGTTCGCAATGATGCTGGTCTTATTCTTGTTTCTGGATATACCCAAACACCATCAATAAAAGTTGGTTTTAATGTATCAGAGTCTGTAGTAACACCAGAAAAAGATTCTAGTTTATATGATAATGCTGCGGGATCTTCTAATTTTGCATCCCCAGGAGCACATAGATTACAAATTCAATTAGAACTTGTAAAATACGAGTATAACCAAACTCCCGATAAGAATTTTATTCAACTGCTTTCCATCAAAAATGGTGTTATAGAGCGTCAGGTAAGAAAAGTTGATTATAGTCTGATAGAAGAGACTTTAGCAAGAAGAACATACGATGAGTCTGGTGATTATATTGTTGATAATTTTGATGCTGAAATCCGAGAGTATTATCAGCAGGATGGCAATTTAGGAATTTATTCATTAGGTGTTGATGGAAATGTTAATGGTTTAACACCATCAGAAGCATCAGAAAAACTAACAGTTTCTGTTGGTCCTGGAAAAGCATATGTCCGTGGATATGAAATTGTTAATAAGGAAACAAAATATTTAGAATTAGATAAAGCAAGAGATACATTAGTTAGAGATAACATTAGTATTAAAACCAATAGTCTTGCTAGTTTTAATATTACTAATGTTTATAACAGTGTACCACTTAATGCAGAAGGTTCTGAACTTACTGCATATCCAACAATTTTCCTGAATTCAGTATATAATGATGGAACTATTGGAGCAAATAATTTAGAATCTTCTACTAATTATCTACAGACTTTAGAAAGAAGAGGTAAGTCTTTTGGTAAAGATGATGCAATCAAAACAATTTACTTGTTTTCAGATTTAGATCTTGGTCTGATTGACGAATCGAGTATTGAACCTAATACTCCTTCAGATCGTGCAGACCTTAAGAACATTTATTTTGTTAACACAAGAACATCTACCAATGCTGTATCTACAGTAAAGAGTGTAGAGACTATTTCATATGCAAAAGTAACAAGACCAGAAGTAGGTGATGTTAATGCTCAATTCTTACAACTAACTGTTGCTGGAAGAAAAGATTATTTAGAAACTATTTTTATTGAGTATGATGATAATGTAAGTACGAGAAGACGACTTCTTTACAAAACAGAATCCGATGCCCAACAAGAAATTAATGAGATTGGATATATTGTTGACTATGATCAGACTATCACTCCGTTAGTTGGCGTAGCAAAACCAAAAGATTTTACTCTTTTAAAAAATGCAACGGGATTCAATCCTGATACAGATGTAGTTATTTCTAAAGGAAGGTTGTCTTCAGGAGAATCTACTTATAATGGTATCTTCAATCTCGCATATTTCAACCCAGTATTTTTTACTAGGTTATTAGTTGACTCTTTAATTACATCAGACTTTAGTCCTGGTAAATATATTGTTGGTTCTGAAAGTGGTGCTTACGGAGTAATTGAAGGTAATAGTAATGGATTCCTATCTTCGGGCAGAAGTTTATATGTAAAAACTTTGTATGGTAATTTTAAATCTGGAGAAACAATTACCAACGAAGAAGGTGGTATTTTAAGAATTGCTAAAGAAAATACTATTTCTCACTTTGTCGTATCACGTCAAGGAACCGGATATTCAAATACTGCAAAAATTTCCATCGATGGAGTTCAATATGAACCATCAGAAGTCTTTGTTGGTTCATATCAGTCATCAGATATTTCTGTGGGTGTTAGTGGCGGAACTCTATACAAAGTAGAGATTGTAAATAGAGATGCAGTTTCTTTGGATTACGTATCTCCCCCGGTAATTGAATTTACCGGATCTTATACTATTGAAGCACAAGTTTTGCCAGTGCTGTTTAAAAACACAGTTCTTAATTTTTCTGCTAATAACGTTAAATCATTATATTCTGTTTATGGTTCAGGCAATGTATTTACTGCAGATATAGAAACAGTTGATCCTACTTATGCAACATCTACACCAGTAACACAATTTACTTTCTCTGGAACCAAAGGTTATAAATTCCTAGAATGCACTGGATTTGGCGTAAGTGCTGGAGCATTTCTAGTTCAAGGAGATGCCATCCAATTCAGTGATTCTACAGGGACCATTCATAAATTTATTGTTGATTATGCAACAGACGGTCAAGGCACTACTAAATCAAGAATTTATTTAAACGGAGCTCTTCCAGAAAGCGTAAGTGCATCTTCAGTAGTAAGATTACGTCCTACTATTAATAATTCTGCTATTTCTTCATTAGTATTTCCTACCGGAAGTAAGGAAGTAAGTAGTTTAATTAGTACTACAGAAGATACTAAAATTGAATATTACACAAGAAGAGATTTTGTAGCTACTGGATCTAGTAGTGGTGGTACTATTACATTTGCTGCACAGTTAGATTTTGGTACTCAAAGATTTGTTGAGTTCAATGAAAAAGATTTTGTTGTTACCGTTTTAGATAAAGGCGATTCTGATAAAGTAGAAACTGGCGATGTCGTTTTCTTGAGACCAGAGTATGTAAATATTTTAAATACTACTGATCAAACTTCTGGATTATCATCTGGTAGTATTACTATTGGATTCCCGAGTAATTATTTCGGATCAAATGTTTCTAACTTCCCCAAATTAAAATTAACTGCTACAATTCAAATTTCAAAAGGTAGACCAAAGTTAAAAACATCTATTCCAGATAGAAGAATTGTTATCAGAACATCTGGTGATAGAGTTATTCCTTTAAGAGGAATTAACTACGATGATGAGAGTACCGAGTCATTCAGTTATTCCGATGTTTATGCTATTAAGTATATCTACGAAGGTTCTGCATCTTCGCCGCCAACAGTTGATGTAAATGGTAATTTAGTTGTTGGTACAGATATCACAAACCACTTTACTTTTGACGATGGTCAAAGAGAAACATTCTATGATATTTCTAGAATTGTATTGAAGCCTGGATTCTCTACTCCTTCAGGTCAACTAGTTGTTGCCTTTGACTACTTCCAACATTCTCAAGGAGATTTTTGTACCGTTGATTCTTATATACATGAAGCTGGTGTACCCGCAGATAAAATTCCTTCATTCAATAGTACTGTATACGGTATTGTAAATCTTAAAAATGTTATTGACTTTAGACCTAAAGTTGATTCCAATACAATTATTACTGGTTTCCAAGATACTTCATTACTATCACAAGCAGATTATATCAGTTTTATTGGTGATGGTGGTTCTGTTTCAAGTACTCCTTCATCTAGCAGACTGCTTCCATACACGATGAAGTTTAGTGAGTCTCAATATCTGGATAGAATTGATGGTATATTCTTGAACAAAAAAGGAGAGTTTTTAATTAAAACTGGAAACTCTTCACTGAACCCATCAAAACCAGAAATTATTGAAGATGGTATTCCTCTGTATTATGTTTATATTCCTGCGTTTACCAAGTCAAGTAAAGATGTAAGGATTATTCCTGTCGATAATCGTAGATATACGATGAAGGACATTGGTAAACTGGAGAAGCGTATTGAGCGTCTTGAGTATTACACCACGTTGAGCATTCTTGAGCAGCAAGCACTAAACATGCAAGTAAAAGATGTTTTGGGTATTGACAAAACAAAGAGTGGTTTTGTGGTTGACAATTTTGAAACTCATCAAGTTGGTAATGTCAAGTCTTTAGATTACTTGTGTGCTATTGATCCACAGCAATCTGTTTTACGTCCACAATCTAAAGAAGATAATTTCACTCTTGTAGAAATTAATAGTCGCGAAGATCAAAGATCATTGTCAGGATATAAAAATTCTAACGACGTAATTACATTGCCATACAGTAATGTTTCTTATGCTTCTAATCAATTTGCAACTAAAACTATTAATCCAAACCCATTTGTTATTTTACAATACGTAGGTGACGCTGCATTAATTCCTAATATCGATCAATGGTATAACACAACGGTTGCTCCATTAGTAACTGAAAACAATACTAACCTGTTTTCTATTTTCCTCGGCAAGTCAGATGTTAGATCGGCATTTGCCAGCATTTATAATTCTTTTATTATTAATTGGGTTGGTGTTAACAAGACTTTCTATAATATTAACAGTTTTGGTGAGAGCAATAGCGATATTTCTAAATCAACAGTAAACTCTGCTAGTGTTTCGAGTTCTTCTAATGTAAGTCCTCAAAACAATGAAATTGCTAAAGGGGTAGGTTATAAAACAATTAATGGGACTAATGTTGCTAACTCGTTGAGATTTTTCGCAAGGTCAATCCCGGTCAAGTTTGTTCTTAAGAGATTAAAACCCAAGACACAATTGTATGTCTTCATGGATAAAAAATCTATTGGGCGTTGGGTCAATCCAGACTCCAGATTTACTGGGATTGCAGGAAACTCGTCAACCACATTTAATAGTTCTTTAACTACTGATGAATATGGCAATGCAAGTGGAATTATTTTAATACCTGCAGGTCTTGCTCCAAAAATGAATACATCATGGACAGGTGATGTCAACACCATGCAGTATGATACTACAACAGAAGAACTATACTTCTCTACCGGTGCCAAGAACATTAGATTTACAACTAGTTCAACTGATAGTGATAAAGATTCTGTAGATAGTTACGCAGAAGTTAAGTTCTATGCAACCGGTATTCTCCCGGAGAATCCTGCTTCTATTATCTCAACTGCCCCCGCCATTTTCAAGGCAAATGAAGGCGTTCAGACAATTGATAGTAACACTGAAAACAAAGCTAGACCGAATCCTCTTGCCCAAACTTTCCGAGTTGAGAACTTTGATGGTGGTATGTTTGCTACTGCAGTAGATCTGTTTTTCTCCAAGAAAAGTTCTACTATTCCTTTAAGAGTCTATCTGACTAATATTGAGAGTGAGAAACCAAGTAAGTATATTCTGCCTGGTTCACAAGTTACTTTATATCCTGATACCTTACTCAAGGTATTCTCTTCTGGTAATATTACCATCAATATTGGAGAGTATGTTACTGGTTCAAGGTCTCTTGCTTCTGGTCCTATCGCGAAAGTATTAGATAAGAATAATTTTGAGGTGGTAGCATCAAGTAATGGAGAAATTGATATTACAAATGAGCAAGTATACACTTTTGTATTAAGTAACCATAATGGTAGTTCATTCTTTGCTAATGAAGATATAGTTCTTACTTCAGTTACTCAATTCAATAATTCTAATAATGCTACTATTGGATTAAAGATCGCAAAAGACTCTGGCAAAGTTAGTGCCCTTAATGTTACTACTTTAGGTTCCGGATACGAAGGTGCTACTATCACCGTAGAAAGTCCTCAACTTCCTGGCGGAAGTACCTCTACAGGTTCTGTAAAAGTTTCTAACGGTCAGATTTACTATGCAGCAGTTGCTTTAGGTGGCAGAGGATATACAGAACCACCTTCTATTGTGGTTAGAGGTTCTGGAAACGGTGCTACAGGCGCTATCATCGAGTCTAAACTTATTATAGATGAACCTGCAGTAAGAATGGGTATTGCTTCTGATACAGGAGATTCTGTTAGATCTACAACGCCTACCAGATTCAATTTTGATTACCCGGTATACTTGCAGAATAATACCGAATACGCAATCAATATTGAGTGTGATGATACCGAATATGAAATCTGGGCTTCACGATTAGGAGAGACTGATATTTCTTCTGGTTTAGTTGTGAATGCTCAACCTCTACTTGGATCTGTATTCAAGTCACAAAACACTGATAACTGGAGTGAAGATTTATTTGAAGACATTAAGTTCAGTATTCATAGAGCAGAATTTGATATCTCTAGGGTTGCAGAATTAAATATTACTAACGCTGATATCGGATTCGAGAAATTAGAATCAGATGCATTTGAAACTTATGCATTAGCTAATAGTACAGCAACATCTGCATTGTTTAAAAACAACAGCAATATTGTTAAGGTTTATCATAGAGATCATGGATTTGAAGGTTTGGGTAATTCCAAAGTATTCTTCCGTGGTGTAGATGACTTTGCTGGGTATAACGAAATTGATATTGAATCATCCTTATATACTGTTGCTAATTCTGGTATTGATACTTATACTATTGTTGGTCCTTCCAGGGCAGCTGCTACTGGATTAGGTGGAGGAAATAGTATTCTTGCATCTTATAATAGAAAGTACGAGAAACTTTATGCACAAATTCCATATTTACAGTTATCAAACACAAAGATTGATAGTTTTGTTAGGACTACAAATGTAATTCCAGTAGATTCTTCTACATCAACTTATGCCTCATACGATGTTACTCCTATGGAGACTACTTTCTTGAATGAGGAGCAATATTTCTTAAATCAGAAAATGATTGCTTCGAGTATTAATGAAGTTGTAAATGATACTGGCAATTCTTTACAATATAAAATTAATCTTTCTTCAGAATCTTCTCATCTTTCTCCTGTTATTGATTTACGCGCTGCATCGGTAAAAACTATATCTAACCGTGTAGACAATGCCACAGGTTCTGAAGATAGATTTGGTAAAAAGTATCAAGTTGTTAAAGTATATCCAATATACAAGTTTGAAGTTGCTGGTAACAACGATGGCGTTGGTGGTGATGATATTGCAGTATCTCTCGGACAAAATGTTACTGGACAAACATCAGGAGCAGAATCTGAAGTCTTGAGGATTATTAATAATGATGTTTATGTTAAAATTAAAAATTCCCTGCAGTTTACAGTAGGAGAAGAGTTATTCTTTAGTACCCAATCTGCTAGCGGCGGAGATTATGAAACATTTACTGTTACTGTTGCTAATACCGGTGTTTTTGAACAAGTACCTACTTTTGTTGTTGGAGCAACTGTAAATTCTATCAACCCATCCATTAGAAGCGAAAAATATGAAAATAAAATTAGTGGTAAGGTAATTTCTTGGGACTCTAAAACTAAAATTTTAACTCTAGAAAATGATAAGCAACCCATTAATAATAACTTCACAAATAAAATTACTTTGGGTAGTGATTATGCAAGGCAAAGTCAGACATCAGATCAAGTTACTGATATTTTCAGGGTAGGTGATTTACTTGACTTTGATGGATCATCTTTTGAAACCACTAAATTTGCAGAAGTTAGTGACATGTCATTTAGTCAAGGCGTTGACTACGTTGCAGAAAATGGTTCTGTCAATACTTCTGGTGCTTCAAAATATGTCACTAAAGAAATCTTTATTAATAATCCAGCATCTTCTATTAATGTTTACTTAACATTAAATGTCCAAGATGTAGAAAATGTTAAAGTATTCTATAAGATCAAACCTGCAGCGTCACAGCAAAACTTTGATGATATTAACTGGGAATATTTTAATGGTACTGGAGATTCTGACCAATCCAATGATATTGCTACGTCAGAAAATAGTATCTCCGGTCAATTTGAGAAGCAATCTTCTTATCAAGAATTGAGATACAGTGAAGAGGACTTAACAGAATTCTCTTCCTTTGCTATTAAGATTGTTATGAAGACGGATGACCCTGCATATATTCCCAAGATTCAGGATCTACGAGCAGTAGCTTCATTCTGATATGCAACGTTATATCAAAGTTGAAGGTCAAGATGGATTTGTCAGAGATGTAACTACAGGGGCAATTGTTTCAACTGCCCCTAAAAATACACGTAAATCTTTTTCCAATGAATTTAAAAATGTAGTCTCGGAACTAAATACTTTGAAGGAAGAAATGTCCGAAATCAAGTCCCTCCTTAAGCAGCTAATCAAATGACATTAAGAAACGTACCAAAGAGTTTTACGCTAGAAGAGCAGCGTCAAGAGGTTAATGAAATAGCAGTAGATTTGGATACCGCTGTTGATGGCGTACAGACATTTGGTGGGGATAAAACATTTACTGCCGATGTAACATTTAGTGGCACTGTTAGTATTGATACTGCTGGAACGATTTTCAATGAGCAATCCGACCTTGTTGTATCCGCAGTTGAGGATTTAGAACTTCGTGCTCAAAATAGTGGAAAAAACGTTTATATTGCGGCAAATGATGATGTAATTATGAGCTCCTCCTTTGGATCTGTTCTAACAAAATCTCAACTGGGATCTAAATTAATTGATAGTGATGCGGTTGCTGGCGACGTTTCTCTGTCATTTGTAACAACTTCAGGACCTAATGGATCACAAGAAAGACTTGTAACCACTAATGCTGGAGTATCAGTTTTAGGAGACCTTGAAGTTGGTAATGAAATACATTCTTCAGATGGTGCATTATATTTAAAAACTGCGGATCAGATAACCCCTGGTCAGATGGTTACTGAAGCGATCTTTGGTGGATCAATGTATGTACCATACGGTTTCAGTACATATCCTATTACTGAATTTCCTAGTGGTAATATCGACGAGACATCCACTAATGCTGGATTTAGTGTAAGCAGCGGTGGACAGATTTATATTGCTAACATTAGCGCACAGGCTCTTTGGAAGGGTAGACAAGTAGGAACTGCTGGACTCACA
>Ga0233438_10001286_pt1 | contig 27832 bp, 24 predicted proteins | sample SI_123_September_FD_182720 | JGI IMG/M metagenome (GOLD analysis project Ga0233438, IMG submission 182720) | Seawater microbial communities from Saanich Inlet, British Columbia, Canada - SI_123_September2016_10_MG | ecosystem: Environmental > Aquatic > Marine > Inlet | place: Canada: British...
TCCTATCTGTTACCCAAAGAAAGACGCTTGATTTACCAGGTTGGAAGTGAGATGAATACACAAATAGGTAATTATATTCGTGGTAAGGTCATAGAGATACTTATTGTTGGAGCGGCTTCTTGTATTGCATTTGTTCTGATGGACTTACGTTATGCTATTTTACTGGGAGTACTGGTGGGCTTGTCAGTGCTTATTCCATATATTGGTGCCGCAGTCGTGACAATTCCGGTGGCCTTTGTTGCATTATTTCAATGGGGGTTTTCAGCTGAATTTGGCTACTTAATGTTAGTCTATTTCATAATACAAGCATTAGATGGTAATTTAATTGTTCCCATTTTATTTTCTGAAGCGGTAGCATTGCATCCTCTTTACATCATTATTGCCGTGTTATTTTTCGGTGGCATATGGGGCTTTTGGGGAGTTTTCTTTGCTATACCTTTAGCAACCTTAGTTAAGGCTTTAATCAGTGCTTGGTCAAATGATCTCGATGAAGGTATAAAATCAACATAATAGAAATATTATGGTAATATAAAAAACTACAAAAATGTAAACATGTAAACATGTAAACATGTAAACAGTAATAGGAAGGACTCTATTTTATGCAACCAGTATTAAATTTTGTCGCTAAAGATGAAGCTATAGATAAGGCTATATCTACTTATATTACCAAAACGATGTTCATTTTCTTTATGTTGAGTGTTATTTTAAACACCGTCCCAATTTATCAGGCAATCTTTTTTAATGACTATCTTAGATTATTACACCTAATCAATATTCCATTTTTTTATGCTGCTTATCAATTGTCCAAAAATAAGCGTACCTTGTTTTCTGCTATATGGATGTTATTAACTATTTTAGAACTAGCATATTTATTAATGTTGTATAAAAATGGTTTATTTCAATCTATTACAGTTTTATGGGGTTTTGTTATCCCGATAATTACCTTTAGCTTACACCGAAAACTTGGTATAGCCGTGTTCATTTTTAACGCGATATTAGTATTTGGACTTTTTATATTAGTTCGATTAGGCCACTTGTCACAATTCAATGAACCGGTCTTACCCTTAGCTTCTGAAACTGTGCATTTTTTAGCGATGGTCATGTTTCTTTTTTACACTTTTCAATATTTTCATGATGTGACAACAGCGTCAAAACAAGCACAAGCCCTCGCTTTAGATGCAAAAGACCAATTAATTCAACAAAAAAAACGATTTCTTTCGAATATATCGCATGAGTTACGCACTCCTCTTAATGGTATTCATGGTGTATTACAGCTGGTTGAAGGAAAAAATGAACAAGAAAGAGTGTTAATCAGCCATGCTAAGGATGCCTCGAGCTCTTTGAATCGTATTATTTACGCTATTCTGAAGATACAAGAGATCAATGACACTCAATATCTGCTTAATCGAGATTGGCATGATATACGTTCTTTACTAATCGATATAGAACATAAATTTAATACTGTCATTGATCATGGTGCCCTTCAGCTTACTTTATCAGTAGATACTAATGTACCAACCAAACTGTATTTGGATATTGATAAAGTAAATGAAGTTTTAAACCAAATTATCAGTAATGCGATAAAATATACACCGCAAGGTAACGTTCACATTCATGCTGGAATTAAGCACAATCTTTTAAAGATAACCGTTACTGACAATGGGATTGGCATGAATAAAGAGGTACTTGATAACGTGTTTGAATTATTTGAGCAAGGTGATTCATCTACGACAAAAACATATCAAGGTATCGGTTTAGGTATGTCGATTGTTCAAAAAATTATGAACAAGTTGCATGGAACTATTGAAGTAGACTCTAAAGTAGAGAAGGGGACGACAGTTACTCTTAATATTCCTGTCGAGATGTAACTTTCACACAACCGGTACTGTAATGTATAACAAGTTGGTATTACCGAGTGTATATAAGAGAAACCTTATGCTTAAAATGCACGCTTAAGGTTTCTCTTAATTTAAATAGGACTAGGATTGGTTTGCATTTAAATAGCCTAAAACAACTTCATGGTGATCTTTTGTTTTAAACTTATCAAACACGTGTTCAATCATACCATTTTCATCAATTAAAAAACTAATGCGGTGGATCCCATCGTATATTTTTCCCATGAATTTCTTTTCACCCCAAACACCAAAGGCTTCTGCTACAGCATGGTCTTCGTCGGATAATAGTGAGAAGTTGAGTCCTTCTTTTTCAATAAATTTGGGTAAGCGTTTAACCGGATCAGGGCTGACACCGAATACCACCACGTTATGTTCAGTAAATTCGCTTTGCGTGTCTCGCAAACATTGAGCTTGGACGGTACAACCTGGCGTCATGGCTTTGGGATAAAAATACATTAATACTTTTTTTCCTGATAGCTCTGATAAAGTAACCTGCTCACCATGTTCATTAGGTAAAGAAAATTGAGGGGCCGGATGTCCAGCAGTTAATGTTTGCATAAAATTATTCACTCCAATTAGTTTGATGAGTATCGGTGATAGTTGCTTGTAATGATAAGGACGTTAAAAATAGCTGACAATCCTTGATAAACTCATTGATATCGATATTTTCAGGTACAGTCAAGACCAGTTTACACCGCACTGATTCAAGCTGTGTGTCGGGGCAAGTGTATGTCTTTTGTCGTAATGCGCTAATAGACGCTGCTTTTTCATGGAAAAAATGCGTTACTTCACTTAATAATCCTTGAATGTCTTGACCGGTGAACTCGATATTTAGTAAGTGAGCTAAATGTTGTTTAGCATGGTGATGAGTACGTTTCATCATCGCCAATAGATCAAGCTCATGGCATAACGTAGGAATGGCTACCTCTGCTTTAGTGATGGCGTTTTGATTTCCTTCAATGATCATTGTTATTGAGAGTTCTTGACCGAATATGGCTTGTCGACTATCTAAAATGTTACAATTAGCAGTGTTGATAGTTGATGCAATTGCACTTAATAGACCAGGTTTATCGACACCTAAAAAATTAATAATGAGTTGTTGTAACATATAAGAAAATTCGTTGTTGTTCTAATTTCTGGATAAGTATAAGAGCGGTATTGCAGGTAGAGCAATGGTTTTTTATCAATATGCACGTTTGTCCTATTGTGTATAATTATGGTGATGCTAGACTGCGTGAGTTTTTTGAAAGGAGTATATATGTTTAAGGGTAGTTATGTGGCGTTAGTCACACCAATGTTAGCGAATGGAGATGTTGATTATTCGTCGCTAGCTAAATTAGTTGATTTTCATATCGAAGCGGGCACTGATGGGATTGTATCAGTTGGCACTACTGGTGAATCAGCGACTCTCTCTTTTACCCAACATGTTGATGTCGTTAAGGCGACGGTAGCAGCGGTAAATGGCCGTTGCGGCGTTGTAGTCGGCAGTGGCGCTAACTCCACCGCGGAGTCATTATTCCTTCAAAATAAAACCGAAGATCTAGGGATCGATGGATTTTTAAGCGTTGTACCTTATTATAACAAGCCACAACAACGCGGCATGATCGAGCATTTTAGCGTACTAGCTGATGCGGCAAAGGTACCGGTATTACTATATAATGTGCCAGGTCGAACAGTGGCTGATATGTTACCTGATACAGTTGCAACATTATCTACACATCCGAATATTGTGGGGATAAAAGACGCCACTGGTGATATGCAACGCTTAAAAGATATGCAATCTAAAGTATCTGATGATTTTTTATTGCTAAGTGGCGATGATGCTACAGGGTGTGAATTTATGAATCTAGGCGGTCACGGTGTGATCTCGGTGACGGCTAATATTGTACCCAAACAAATGAAAATGATGTGTGATGCTGCGTTATCAGGTAATATTGCATTGGCTCAAGAGATTGATAGTACAATTGAAAAACTACATTCCGAGTTATTTGTCGAATCAAACCCTGTGATCCCTAAGTGGGCACTTTATAAAATGGGGTTAATTAGTTCACCTGAGTTAAGATTACCCTTAGTTCAGGCGGAACTTTCGAGTAAAGCGTTAATCGAAGCAACATTACACGATTATCAATTAATATAATTTTCTTAGTACGTTATATAAAGGTCAGGAATGAATAAGAACCTAACACTCACTGCTCTATCCGTAGTTATTATTTCCGTATTAACTGGGTGTGCTTCTAAGGAAGAAAGAAGAATTGCCTCCGGTGGTGTTGATTATGTGAATTTACCTTCACCCGCAACGACAAACGTTCCTGCAGATTTATCGACACCTGAGACCGCTCCTGATTACATTATTCCAGCAGTACCATCACCTGAGAAAGCTTTGTATGGTAAAAGTTTACCGGTCGTCTCACCCTCATTAGTATTACCGCTAGCTAGAGGTACTTATTTAACTGAAGATTTAACCGATACTTCTGTTATCTTTGATAAATTAGATTCTAATTTATCGATTAATGACCTTGTCTTACAACAAATTTCTGGTCATCTAGCCCGTATTAATGTGGAATATTCAATACCGGATCCAAGCGCGCTTCGTCTCGTTACCGATTGGATTGTGTCTTATGAAGATGCCGATAGTGCTTGGTATGATTTTAGTGAAGACAATACCGAAGTGGGTCGTCGTTTTGAACTGATTGTTGAACCGGCGGGTCATGGCCGTAGTGCTACGTTAACGGTTAATTTATTGGATTTAGTGATTGCTAATGGTGACAACATTAGTGACGCCATCAATCCATTTATAAAACGTGATTTTGAAGCGACTATGTTAAACGGTATCATTCAGCATTTCGCCTCGCAGCAAATGATAGAGGACGAGCGTCGAATTGCAGAGATCCGTTCAGGTATGAATTCTCAATTAGGGTTTGATGCTAAGGGTGATTCGGCATTTATAATCGACGCTAATTATGATATTACTTGGCCTAAATTTCAGTTAGTCCTTCGTAAATTAGGTTTTAATGTTAAAGATTTAGATAAATCTACTGGCTTGTTATTTGTTAATTACCAGGGGATTGAGCAATCTTGGATCAAAGGTTTATTTGGTAGTGATGATGAGTTTTCACTTGAAAAGAAAGACTATCGTATCTTAGTAAAATCATTAACCAGTAATAAAACATCGGTTACTTTTATGGATGAACAAAGTAACCCTTTAACGCCGGTCAAGGTGTCCGAACTGTATCCTGCATTTGCTGAGATACTTAGTCAAAACGAATTAGATATTTAATACAGGCAATTTTCATGCAAAAGAAAGACGAATTATATCGAGGCAAAGCGAAGACAGTATTTCATACCGATGATGAAAATCTTCTTATTTTAGAGTTTCGTAACGATACTTCTGCCTTTGATGGCGAAAAGATCGAACAATTAGATCGTAAAGGAGAAGTGAATAATAAATTTAATCATTTCATTATGAATCACCTTGAGCAGGCTGGTATTAAAACGCAAGTTAATGCGTTAATTTCAGATACTGAATCCGTGGTGAAAAAACTGGATATGATCCCTGTTGAATGTGTTGTTAGAAATGTGGCCGCAGGATCATTATGTCGTCGCTTAGGTGTTGAAGAAGGTTTAACTCTTAATCCTCCTACATTTGAATTCTTTTTGAAAAATGATGCATTGCATGACCCTATGATTAATGACTATCACATTGTATCATTTGGCTGGGCAACTGAAGACCAAATTAACACAATGAAATCGCTCACATTCAAAGTGAATGAAGTGTTAACTGCGTTGTTTGATAAAGGCGATATGATTTTAGTTGATTACAAACTGGAGTTCGGTGTTGATGTTGATGGTAATATTGTATTAGGTGACGAATTTACCCCGGACGGTTGCCGTTTATGGGATAAAGAAACGCGAAACAAGATGGATAAAGACCGTTTTAGACAGGGACTAGGTAGTGTAGTAGAAACCTATATCGAAGTAGCGGGTCGACTAGGCTTAGATTTAAGCTAGTTTTCCATATACTGATAATTTAAAGGTGCCTCAAAAAAAACGAGGCACTTTTTGTTTGTACTTAGTATATTCTTGTTGATGAACTTTGTTTAAGAAATCTTCTTCCAGAGATATTTGTATTCGTAACGCGGATACACCAATCACTAAACATGCTAAAGAAAACACACTTGGCATGGCTAAGAAAAAACCAAATTGCGAAGCTGCTACACCAATATAAGCTGGGTTACGGCTTTTAGCATACACAGCACTGGTAATGAGCGTCGTTTGCTGCTCATCAATACCTGACCGCCATGTGTTGTTGAGAATGAAATTACAATACACTGTCAAACTAAATCCAAGTACTAACAATAGCACCCCGACATAATTGATGATTGGAATATTAATAGACGTAAGCATCATTAAGACGTTGTCAGTCTCAGGGAAAAATACACGTAATACACAGACTGCCCATATGACTATTCTGAACATTCTAAAAGTAAGGTGATTCCACCAATGTAATGAAAATCGATGCCCCATATGGATCAACGAGGCACCACATTGACTTTGTTTTTTGCTAATAAGAAAAATATAAAATACTGCGACAAATGTATAAAAAAACGCAAGAAAATAACGTATGACTTGTTCGAGTTGGTCAAAATTGTGTAAAAAATCCATCATCCATCCTTAGAAAACAAACAAGTAATGATATAATGCATTTTTTAGCGATTAGATAATTACAATTTGTAATGTATACATTACACCATATACCTTGTTTTTATATATATCAATTTAAATATTTACCATTATTAATGTCGGGGTGAGTTATCACTAGTACGAGTAAACGTCTAAATAAATACATCAGTGATACTGGCTACTGCTCTAGAAGAGAAGCGGATAAATTAATTGACGCTGGAAAAGTGTTGGTTAACGGACAATTACCTCAACTAGGGACTAAGATTACTCCTTCTGATACGGTCAGTATTCAGGGTAAAGTGATTAGTGCTGTAGCGGCAGATAAATCGGATAGAGTATATGTGTTATATCATAAGCCGGTTGGAATAACGTGTACGACAGAGCGACATATCAAAGGTAATATTATTGATGCTATTGGCCATAAAACACGTATATTTCCAGTGGGACGTTTAGATAAACCTTCAGAAGGGTTGATTATACTGACCAGCGATGGTGATATTGTGAATAAAATTCTAAGAGCTGAAAATGCACATGATAAGTTATATCGAGTTACCGTAGACAAACCGATAACGTCCAAATTCATTCAGATAATGAGTGGCGGCGTACCTATTTTGGATACAGTGACGAAACCATGTAAAGTGAAGCAAATAGGTAAATTCAGTTTTGATATCACTTTAACACAAGGCTTAAACCGACAAATACGTCGTATGTGTGAATATTGTGGTTATGATGTAAAACGTTTAGTGAGAACGCGAATTATGCACCTGACACTTGCAAAACTACCCGTCGGTCAGTGGCGTAATTTAACCAATGAAGAACTCACCACATTACAACAAGCGGTTTCGACATCAATTAAAAATTAATCTGTTTAGTGCTTATTGAGTTATTGCATATAGTGGTGCTGAAAATATTTCATCCGTATATGTAATAGCACTGCTGCAATACTCAATCCTACAATAATACCTATCCATAAACCCTGAGCAGCCATCGCTGGCACAAGCCAATCTGTTAAGCCCAACACAACGCCTAACGGAAGGCCAATAACCCAGTAAGAAATAATACATAATCCCAGCATCCATGATGTGTCTTTATAACCGCGCAATGCATTGGCAGAAATCACTTGAATGGCATCTGAAATTTGAAACAACGCAGCCAAAAATAATATCGGGATGGCATAATCAGTGACTGCGATATCCTTTGTATAGATAGAAATAATCCATGTGGCGAAATAAATTGTAAGAGAGGCGGTGACAGTTGCGCAGAGGATAGTAAACCAACGTGAAACCCGGATGGTAATGATGGTTGTTTGCGCATCTCCCTTACCTAATAAATAACTCACTCGAATAGCAACAGCCATGGCTATACTTAACGGTAACATAAATACTATGGATGAAAAATTAATCGCGACTTGATGGGCTGCCACTTGAAGGTAGCCTAACGGTGCTAACAAAATGGCGACCGCAGCAAATAATGTCACTTCAGTTAAAAAAGTGAGCGCAATGGGAACGCCAATTTTCAATAAATCTTTAAAAATAGCGATATCTAACGTTAAAGGTTGAGAATATAATTTTAAAGGTCCCATTAAAGGACTAACCTTACTGTAGATGATAGTAGCCATTGCCATCACTAAATAAACGATCATCGTTGCAAGACCACAACCCGCACCACCCATAGCCGGTAGTCCAAACATTCCATAGATAAATATGGCGTTTGCAGGGATATTCACTAACAAGCCAATAAACATAATCAGCATTGTTGGTCGGGTACTACTCACACCTTCACACGTTTGTCGTACCGCTTGATATATAGCAAAACTAGGTAATGAAAATAACATGTAAACGATGTAATCATGGGTAATGCTTTGTAAATCGGAGGGAACATCAAACCAAGAGAGTATTGGATTAATCAACCAATATACATTTAAAAATAGGAGACTGATTGTGATTAAAATATACATCATATGACGGGATTGCATAGCGATATTACTATGTTCTTGCTTACCCCATAAGCGTGAAACCACTGGGATCAAACCTAATGCGATTCCCTGTATAAAGAACATCATAGGGGATATAACACTAAAGCCAACGGCTACTCCAGCCATATCTAATGCACTATAACGACCGGCCATGATAGTATCCGCAACACCCATTCCTATTTGGGTTAGTTGGGCAATTAATAATGGCCATGCAATGGTTAATACATGTTTTAATTCCATTCTATAAGGTGAAAATTGATGCATTATTTGGATTTACACCTCATATAAATGATGAAATATGTCTTAAGTGAAATGATAAGTACCAGATTATATCAGAATACTTGAGGATGGCATGATTAGTTAATATTACATACTATCGTGAGTGGATATATCTTTAATCATCGGTAACAAAGTTGACTTATCTACGGTAAAATACACTCACAGAGTCAATATTTTATAGAGTGTATCGTGTTAAGTTACCAACATATATATCATGCCGGCAATCATGCTGATCTCATAAAACATTTAACGCTATTAAGTGTGTTGCTAAAGTTGGGTCAAAAAAACAAACCATGTACGTTAATTGATACACATGCAGGCGCTGGTGAATATGATTTATCTGCCACAAAAGCTCAACATAATAATGAATCATTAACCGGCATTGGAATGCTCGATGAGGCATTTTTTTCGCAGGCAGATTCTGCTTTATTACACGCTTACGGTGAAGGACTTTATACCGGTGTAGTATCAGATAAATACTGTGGTTCAGCAGGATGGATGCAACGTTATTTACGTGAACAAGATCAAGCTCATTTTTGCGAGTTACATCCCAATGTTTATCCTGAATTATTGAATTATGTATACAAACCAAATGCACATTGTTATCAAGAAGACGGTTTTAAACAACTTATCGCACTCGTTCCTCCTTTGGCTAAACGAGGGATTGTATTAGTTGATCCGCCTTATGAGCAGGCCTCTGAATATAGCATGGTGCTAGATGTTATAGAGAAAAGCTTAAAACGCTGGGCAACGGGCTGTTATCTAATCTGGTATCCAATGATTAACACACAGAATACCAATAAAGCACAGGCAGCTATTAGAATGTTAAAAGGCTTCAATACACTAGCTGATGAACACAGTGTGTCAAATATGGCTAATATTCAATGGCGTTATGATACGACAAACGACGCTCAGGGTATGTATGGCAGCGGTATCATTGCGATTAATTTACCCTGGGGTTGTGATAATGAAATCAGTGATGCGATGTTAAGTATTCAACAAAGTAAAATGACACAAGCGGCTTTCTCGTTAGAATGGATTAAGGCACCTAAGTGATAATTGGAATGAAGCATTTATGAATATTGATATAAAACTTGAAGAATTATTTACGTTAGAAACACTTGAGCAAGGTCTTTATCGAGGGATCAGTTGGGATTTAGGATTCCCAGCGGTATTTGGTGGTCAAGTCTTGGGGCAAGCAGTAGTTTCTGCTTATAAAACGGTACCGGATACACAATTTGCGCATTCTTTTCATAGTTATTTTTTATTACCGGGTGATGCGGCTAAGCCTGTTGTATATGATGTGGAAATTGTCAGAGATGGAAGAAGCTTTAGCACTCGAAGAGTTAAGGCATTGCAAAATGGTAAAACTATCTTCTATATGACTATTTCGTTTCAACTTGTGCAACCACATATTGAACACCAGTATGCCCAATGCCCTGAACTACCTCATGCTGAGACCTTACCAAATGATATTGATTTGTTTGAGTTAAAACATCAGCCGTTATCAGAAAAATTACGCCATACATTGAGCTATCACCGACCAATAGATATTCGTACTGTGGAACCGCAAGCGATGTTTGGAGAAGAGGTTACAGCGCCTAAACGTTATATTTGGATGAAATCTCAACATCAATTACATGCTGACGTTGCATTGCATCAAGCGGCTTTAGCATATGCTTCGGACTATCACTTTTTAAGTACTGCATTACAAGCCCATCCCATAAAACCAAATGATAAAGGGATACGAATGGCGACCATTGACCATGCGATGTGGTTTCATCAACCTATCGATTTCAATCAATGGCATGTTTATAATACGGTCAGTCCATTTACGGGCAATTCACGCGGATTAGTGCAAGGCCAGTTTTTTGCACAAGACAATACCTTAGTCGCGACGACAATGCAGGAAGGCATGATCCGTTTGAGTCAACATAAATAACAACAGCCACATTCAGTCTTAAACAAGATAAGAGGTATAAAACATGATTTACCAATTAGATAACGACTGTCCCGATATACATGAAACTACGTATGTTGCACCTAGCGCACAGGTGATGGGGAATGTGACATGTCATGAGCAATCGAGCATTTGGTTTAATGCGGTGTTGCGCGGTGATTGTGACAATATTTCAGTTGGTCCTCAAACAAATATTCAAGATGGGAGCATTTTACATACCGATCATGGTTTTCCATTAATAATAGGAACCGGCGTGACTGTCGGCCACAAGGTCATGTTACATGGCTGTGAAATAGGGGATTACAGTCTGATTGGAATAAATGCTGTGGTACTTAATGGTGCTAAGATAGGAAAATATTGCATTATCGGAGCAAATGCATTGGTGACTGAAAATATGGAGATACCTGATAATTCTGTCGTGATGGGATCGCCAGGTAAAATTGTAAAATCGGTGCCCGAAGCAGCACAAGAGCAATTAAGGACTTCAGCACAGCACTATGTTCAAAACGCAGCTCGGTTTCAAGCTGGTCTTAAACCACTTTGAACGGTAATTTAGGTTTTTAGGCATAAAGAGAACTACCTAACGACATCGTTTCGCTTTGATAACGCGGTTTTCTCGAAAAATTTGATAAAAAATGACCCGCACGTTGGCGGGTTAATAAGTTGTGGCTTTGAAAGCCATGTGTTCGCGAAGAACACATTGTTATCACTAGGGAGAAGTGTCAACAATTCATCTGTGATACTTTTTAGTAGCACCATAATAACAATATAACGTAAATTTTTTGTAAATAAACTGCGACTATGGTCCAATTTGTCTTCTATCGCTTGGTGAAAAGTTAGATTATTTATCTATATAGAACATCATCCATTTGTATCTCGAATCTTATGAGTATATATCCGGTGAATGCTGTGTATTAACTTCTGCTCAGAAAGTATGATGGTAAAACATTGCATGTCTTTGTAATATGTTTTTATTCGTTATTAATAGAGTCTTTTATGTCAGTACATTATCCCAATACTTTCACATCTTTTATTCCACCAGTACGCACTCTAATGGGCCCTGGTCCTTCTGATGTATCACCAACGGTGTTGAATGCTTTAGCGCGTCCAACATTAGGTCACTTAGACCCTTTATTCATTCAATTAATGGATGAAACAAAACAGTTATTACAATATGCATTTCAAACTAATAATAATCTGACAATGCCAATATCTGCGCCAGGTTCTGCTGGGATGGAAGCATGCGTGGTCAATTTAGTTGAACCGGGTGATGTGGTGATTGTGTGTCAGAATGGCGTATTTGGTGGTCGCATGAAAGAAAATGTCGAACGTTGCGGCGGGATAGCCGTTGATGTCACTGCACCTTGGGGTGAACCAAATACACTAGCCAGTATTGAAGCCGCTTTAACCCAACATCCAGAAGCTAAATTCATTGGTTTTGTTCATGCTGAAACGTCGACGGGAGTTCGAAATGATGCGCAAGCGATTTGTGCATTAGCAAAACAACATGACTGTATGACTATTGTCGATGCAGTTACCTCACTAGGGGGTATTGAGCTGAAAGTGGATGAGTGGGGCATTGATGCCATTTATTCGGGTTCACAAAAATGTTTATCATGTGTTCCTGGGTTATCACCGGTATCATTTAGTAACGCAGCGGTCGCAAAAATCCAAGGGCGCAAAACACAAGTACAAAGTTGGTTTTTGGATATGAATTTGATTGTGGGTTATTGGGGAACAGGTAGTGGTGGCGGTAAACGCGCATACCACCACACCGCACCGGTTAATTCATTATATGCGTTACATGAATCATTACGATTATTGCATGCAGAAGGTCTTGAAAATGCCATTGAGCGTCATGCCCAGATGCATAACAAATTAAAACAGGGCCTAGAAAGTATTGGTTTATCATTATTAGTGAATGAAGCGGATCGCCTGCCACAATTAAATACAGTGATTATCCCCGACGGAGTTGATGATGCAGCAGTTCGCTCGCGCTTATTAAACGAATTTAATCTTGAGATTGGGGCTGGTTTAGGCGCCTTGGCTGGCAAAGTATGGCGTATTGGTTTAATGGGTTATGCCGCGAGTGATAAAAATATTGATTTTTGCATAGCGAGTCTTAAAAAAGTGCTTAATTAAAAAGCGCTTTTTTATCGATGATTTAATTAATAATCAGAGGGTGGTAATCTTTAACTATTATTAAACATTGGAAGTAGTTAATGCTCCATTTAATTTGGCTTGTGTTTATTGTCGGTGCTTTTTTAGCCTCTGTTTATCAAGCGTTTGTTTTGGGACACTTAAATACGTTTTCTGAAGTGATGTCTGCGATATCATCAATGGCAACAACATCAGTAGACATCGCAATTGGTTTAATTGGTGTGTTAGCATTTTGGCTCGGTATTTTTCAAGTTGCTGAGTCATCGGGGTTAGTTGGAAAGTTAGCCAAGGCCCTGGCACCATTTTTATGTCGAATTATGCCAGAGATCCCACGTCATCATCCAGCGCATGGCAGTATCACAATGAATATTTCTGCCAACTTATTAGGTTTAGATAATGCGGCGACTCCTTTTGGCATCAAGGCCATGCAAGACATGCAGTCGTTATCTACTAAAACTGATACATTGACCAACGCACAAATTATGTTTTTGGTGCTCAATACATCTTCTGTGACATTGTTCCCTATTGCTGTATTTTTATATCGAGCAGAGCAGGGCGCGCTTCAACCCACAGATGTATTCATTCCAATTTTGCTAGCGACATGTGCTTCTACATTTGCTGGTTTAATTATTACCTGTCTCATTCAGCGTATTAATTTGTTTAACCATATTATTCTCCTTTACATGGCCGGTTTGTTTAGCATTTTAGGTGCCATCATATTGTATTTTGCTCAATTATCTTCCCAAGCAATGGGTGAGCAATCTTCATTCATCGCTAATTTTTTATTATTTACGTTCATTGTATTGGTGCTTGTGGTGGGCTGGCGAAAAGGCTTAAATGTCTATGATTTATTTATTAAAGGTGCAAAAAAGGGATTTGACGTAGCGATTTCTATTATCCCTTATTTATTGGCGATGTTAATTGCTATTGGAATGCTCCGGGCGAGTGGATTATTGGATGTGATAGTCACTATGATCGCTAACGGTGTATCTGTGTTAGGAGTAGACTCACGCTTCGTCGATGGATTGCCCACTGCACTGATGAAACCGCTTAGTGGCAGTGGGGCTCGAGCATTAATGGTTGAAACAATGCAATTTCATGGTCCTGACTCTTTTGCAGGTCGTCTAGCGTCAGTATTACAGGGTTCTACTGAAACAACGTTTTATGTATTGGCTGTCTATTTAGGTGCAGTCGGGGTTAAATACAGCCGTCACGCCGTGGGGTGTTGTTTAGCTGCAGATGTTGCTGGTATTTCAACGGCGATCGTCGTTAGCTACTGGTTTTTTGGATAACAGGAACAAGACTCTTAACATGATATATAAAACAGTAACAATGGGATTAATTAACCCTAAATCAGCTAGTAATGTTGCCAGCATTCTTCGCGCAGCTGGTTGTTATGGCGTCAGCGCTGTTTATTACACCGGTCAGCGTTTTGGTTATGCTAAAGAATTTAATGCTGATACTCAGCGTATGCGTGATAAAATACCCACTGTGGGAGTAGATGATTTATTAGCCTATAAGCCCCAAGGTGCTAGTGTAGTGGTGGTAGAATTGGTAGAAAATGCTATTCCACTGCCTGAGTTTACGCATCCTGAAAATGCATATTATATTTTAGGTCCTGAAGATGGTTCTGTGCCTATTGAAATAGTTGAAACAGCTGATGCCGTGGTCTATGTGCCTACATTTAATAGTATGAACTTAGGTGCTACTGGCAATGTCATTTTGTATGATCGACTTGCCAAACAATCATATGACCGTTCCAATACACTCATACAAAATAGTCGTGACAATAATAACAACCATAAAATTTAATCACGTGTACAGTTTACATGGCCAAAAAATATACTAAATAATGCTAATACAAAGATTTATCCATTAAGCATGGGAGCGGTGCTCGTGTTAGTGTCATATTTACAGTAAAATGAAATTATAGATATTACTTTTAAAAATCATTATGACAAATTATCAAACATTACAGCAGCAAGTTCTTGCATTGCTAGGGGATGAATCTGATGTAATAGCGAATTTAGCCAACATCAGCAGTATCCTTTTTATGGAGCTAGAGCAAATTAATTGGGCTGGCTTTTATTTACATAAAAATGACGAATTAGTCCTTGGTCCATTTCAAGGAAAACCAGCTTGCATTCGTATCCCAATGGGTGAGGGTGTATGTGGAACAGCGGCAGAATTGTTAGCGGTTCAACGTATTGCTGACGTTCACGATTTCCCTGGGCATATTGCCTGTGATGCGGCTTCTAATTCGGAAATTGTCATCCCTTTAGTTGTTAATGGAGAGTTATTTGGTGTACTAGATATTGACGCGCCAATCGCTAATCGATTTACTGAAGAAGATGAAACTGGCTTAGTCGCGATTGCTGAATTGTTAACCCAACATATAGAACGTGTTGCCTCATGAAGTATTTAGTTGATATTCATGTTGTGCTATCAACTCCTGAAGATATGCTCGATTATCATTCTGATCCGGTTGACGCAAGTGACTCACTTAACACCTTGTTACACTTGGTATATGACAAGATGGATGAAGATATGCCCGTTGAGAGTATTGAGAAATGTTTACATTATTGTTGGGAAACTTGGGTTAACGAACCACAAATCGTAGAAATAGATGATGATGATCTGCATGATTGGGTTGATCATTTGCTCACATCTTGGGATGATACGCTCATCGATGAGCTTTAAAAAATCAAATATTAATGGAAAATCCTCAAAAAATTACCGACAGCAAAGCGGTCATCTCTTTACTTGCTGAATTATTCCCGAATTGTTTCTCTACAAAAGGTCCAGCTAAGCCTCTAAAAATTGGTGTTTTTCAGGATTTAGTGACACGTTTAGAAAACGATGAACGCATTTCAAAAACAACGTTACGTTCAACACTCAGACATTATACGAATTCTTGGCGCTATTTAGAATCTTTGAAAGAGAATGCTCACCGTGTCGACTTAGATGGTGTTGAAGGCGATGTGATCGACAAAGAACATGCTGACTTTGCTGCTTCGCAGCTTGAAACAAGCAAAGCAAAAGTCGCCGCGAGTAAAAAGAACGCTCCCAAAAAGAAAGCGCCGACGAATAAGAACTACAAACATAAAGTGTTGGGTTCGAAAGTTAAAACAAACAGTCCAACAAAAAATACCCCTAAGCCAGTTGCTGTAAAATTGACGCAGAGTGATTTGAAAGCGGGGACCGCTGTCTCTGTTAAAGTCGGCAAATCACCGATGCCTGCTGTGATTACTGATATTCAAAAAGATGGCATTCAGGTTCAGTTAAATACAGGCATGATTGTTAAAGTTAGTCAGGACCAATTACGATTAATGAATCACGGGAAATAACTATATGAAAAAACGCTTCGCTCCATTACTTAGTGTTGTGAGTCTTTCTTTGCTGTCTATGTCTGTCATAGCAGCGGTGTCAGAGTCGACGCCTGAAATAGAAGCGTTACCTATTTTATCCCCGGAAGCACAACATGCAAAGTCTGCGAAGCGGATTCTAAATACATATGCTCGAAATCATTATAAAAAATTCCAATTAAATGATGAATTGTCTGAAAAAATCTTTGACCGTTATTTACGAAATTTAGATTTTAATAAAAACTTTTTTCTAGCCTCTGATATTCAAACGTTTGAAAAATATGCCAATACTTTTGATGAATCACTGAATAAAGGTGATTTGAGTGCGGCATATACCATTTATCAAGTCAATTTAGAACGTCGTGAATCTCGCTTAGAATATGCATTAAGCTTGTTAAATAATAAATATGATTTCAATCAAGCTGACGACAAATTTTATTATGATCGTGAGGATGCTCAATGGGCTTCAACTGAATCAGAAATGAATGAGTTATGGCGTCAACGAGTTAAATATGATTTGTTAAATCTGAAACTTGCAGATAAAACACTAGAAGAAGCCAAAGAAATACTTAAAAAACGCTATCAACGCAATATTAAACGTCTTTATCAAACGAATTCAGAAGATGTTTTTCAAAGTCTAATGAATGCTTTCTCGCGTTCAATTGAAGCACATACCAGTTATTTATCTCCTAGAAATGCTGAACGATTCCAAATGCAAATGAATCTTTCATTTGAAGGTATTGGTGCGTCTTTACAAATTGAAGATGAACATACAGTGGTACGAAAAATTATCGCTGGCGGTCCTGCGGATAAATCTGGGAAATTAAAACCTGAAGATAAAATCGTGGGTGTCGGTCAAGACAAGGGTGAAATTGTCGATGTAGTAGGTTGGCGTTTAGATGAAATCGTTGAACTCATAAAAGGCCCTAAAGGTACGTCGGTTAAATTACAAGTGTTGAAAGGTGATAGCGAGTCAAAGAAATATGAAATCATCGAGCTAGTCCGAGATAAAGTCAAACTTGAAGACCAACAAGCCCAATCAAAAGTGTATTTACCTGAATCATCAGCTGGTGATGTTGCCCCTTTAGGCGTGATTGAAATCCCGTCTTTTTATAATGGTTTGACAGGTCATGTGCGCTCATTAATTAGTGATTTAAAAGAAGATAATATTAGTGGGATTATCATTGATTTACGTGGTAATGGGGGCGGATCGTTAAATGAATCTAGAACCCTTACCGGGTTATTCATTGATAGTGGACCCGTAGTACAGGTAAGAACTCATACCGGTAATGTGCAAATTGAACGAGATAATGATGGTGTTATTCATTATGATGGACCGTTAACCGTATTGGTGGATCGTTACAGTGCCTCTGCTTCAGAGATTTTTGCTGCTGCTATGCAAGATTATAATCGAGCTATAGTCATAGGTGAACAGACATTTGGAAAAGGCACAGTGCAACGTCACAAAGGGTTAGGTCGTTATTATGATTTAAATGAAAATCCTTTAGGCAGTATCCAATTTACCATAGCAAAATTTTACCGTATTAACGGCAGTAGCACTCAACATATTGGTGTTATCCCAGATATTCTCTATCCTTCAGCGGTTATTCCTGAAGAATGGGGTGAAAGCCAAGAAGAAAATGCACTACCTTATGACCGCATTAACCGCGCTAATTATACCACCTTCTCAAACACGCAAGATGCGATTGATGTGTTAACGGCGAAACATAATAAACGTGTTATGCAGAATCCTGAGTTTGCTTACATATTTTCTGATATTCAAGAATACCAAGCTAACAAAGATAAAAATTATATTTCTCTTGTTGAGTCTGAGCGTTTAGCTGAACAGCAAGAGAGTAAATCTAAACGTTTGTCTCGTACAAATGAACGTTTGCTCCGTAAGGGACTAGAACCTATTGTATCTATGGAAGATCTTCCTGATGATGCATTAGATATAGACCCTTTCCTAGATGAGGCAGCTAATATCACATATGATTTGATTGCCACGGGTAAATTTGTAATAAATAGTAAAAAATCCTAACGCAGTCTGTCGTCTAGGAACACGTTACTATCCCAACAATAATAAAAAGGGGATACCATGAGTGTTCGCGGTGAGTTTTCTTCTCGTCTTGGTTTTATTCTAGCTGCGGCAGGTTCTGCCGTAGGTTTAGGTAATATATGGGGATTTCCCTCACAAGTTGCTCAAAATGGTGGTGCGGCTTTTGTGCTGGTTTACCTTGTTTTAGCATTTTTTCTTGCCTATCCAGTGTTAATGGCTGAGCTTATCATCGGTCGTGCAACTCGCGCTAATGTCGTAGACGCCTTAGAAAATATTACCGGTTCAAAAGTAGGGCGTTTTGTCGGATTCTGGGGAGCGTTAACCGCGTCACTTATTTTATCGTTTTACGCCATTGTTGCCGGTTGGATGTTGGCGTATCTAATAGAGTCAGTGCTGTCTTTCATGACAGATAAATCGCAATTAACATGGTTGCTCGATTTTTCTGTTGGACGAAATTGGTTATTTTGTTTGTTATTCTTAATTTTTACCGCTGCGATCGTCTCAGGAGGGGTAAAACAAGGGATTGAGAAGTGGTCCGTTCGTCTAATGCCTACGTTGGTATTACTTATTGTCACCTTGACTATTTATGTCTCTTTTCAAGAGGGCGCGATTGATGGATGGCGTGCTTATCTTATTCCTGATTTTAATAAAATATTTGACCAAGACCTATTAATTAGTGCCATGGGCCAGGCGTTCTTTTCAATGTCTTTGGGTGTTGGTACTATGTTGGTTTATGGCTCTTATATCGCTAAAAACGAAAATCTACCTGTGCTAGGTGCTTCGGTTGCTTTAGTGGATATCGGTGTTGCAGTGCTCGCGGGAATGTTAATCATTCCAGCTATGTATGTTGCTCAAGCCAATGGTGTTGCTATCTTTACTGAAACAGGTGCATTAATTGAAGGGGATGCTCTGATATTTAACGTGTTACCTAACTTATTTGCTTCGATTGGTTTTATAGGTGTCATTATCGCATGTGTATTTTTCGCGTTGATGAGTATTGCAGCGGTAACATCTTCTATCTCTATGTTAGAAGTGCCAGTGTCTTATCTGGTTGAGAATCAGCAAATTTCTAGAAACCGTTCAGTTTGGTTCATGACTGCCTTTATTTTAACTCTCAGTACCATCATCATTTTAAATTTCGGCGATTTATTTGGATTCGTTATCAGCATCACCACACAATACTCACAACCGTTATTAGGCGTATTAATGTGTATTTTTGTAGGCTGGATATGGAAACGCCATCATATTTTAACAGAATTACAATCCGGTTTTTCTGGCGCTGAGCATTCTTTATTTTGGAAGATATGGCCGGTTTATGTGAAATTTGTTTGTCCGATCATAATTGCTGTGATGTTTATTCGTTCAGTTATCTAACTCGCTAAGGAAATCAATATGTCACAGGATATTAAATCACCTACGTTAATGGATGCAATGATCCCATTAGTGTTGTTAGTTTTCATGATGGGTTCTGCAGTGTACTTATTTGAAGATAACTCTTCTTATGGGCCAAACCAAATTGCTTTATTACTGGCGATGGGTATTGCTGCTGTTATCGGCTTGAAAAATGGTCATACATGGGCAAGTATTGAAAAAGGGATAGTCAAAGGCATTTCCATGTCCCTAGGTGCGTGTCTTATTTTATTAGCGGTAGGATCGCTGATTGGCACATGGATGTTGGCAGGGACAGTGCCCACTTTAATCTATTTTGGTTTGGATTTATTAAATCCTTCTTTTTTCTATACGGCTACTTGCTTAATTTGTGCGGTAGTGGCTATGAGTATTGGCAGTTCTTGGACGACAGCAGCAACGGTAGGTGTTGCGTTAATTGGTGTTGCTACAGGGATGGAAATGTCATTAGCAATAACAGCAGGAGCGGTTGTGTCGGGGGCTTATTTTGGCGATAAAATATCCCCTTTATCAGAAACTACCAACTTAGCACCAGCGATTGCTGGTACAGATTTGTTTGAACATATTCGTTATATGTTGTGGACCACTGTACCAAGCTTTATTCTATCGCTTATATTGTTTTTAATATTAGGGTTTAGTGAAGATACCGCAGGTTCTGCTGAGCGTATTGAACAGATGCAAACCGTGTTAGACCAATATTTTGTGCTAGGGATTGAAATGTTGATCCCATTAGTGGTCTTACTCACTCTTGCTATTCGAAAGATGCCAGCATTTCCAGCGGTCGCAATTGGTGCTTTAATTGGTGGTATATGGGCGCTGTTATTTCAAGCGGAATTAATTACTTCTTTAGTGACAACTGAGCACGCTGGTTGGGTAAATCAAATCATTGTTGTTTGGGCTGCTTTATTTGATGGTGTCGTTTTCAGTACACCTGATGATAATTTGAATGATTTACTCTCGCGCGGAGGTATGTCTTCAATGCTCAACACGATTTGGTTAATTATTTGTGCGATGTCTTTTGGGGCCGTGTTAGAACATGTGGGCCTGCTTAACCGTATTGTTGCTGCTTGCTTAAAAGGGGCCACTTCGGCAGGGCAGTTAGTGTCTCGTACAATTTTAACTTGTCTGGGTACCAACATTATTACTGCCGACCAATATATTTCAATTGTGATGCCAGGACGTATGTATAAAGATGCATTCACTGAACGAGGATTTCACCAGCTTAATTTATCTAGAAGTTTAGAAGATGGAGGCACGCTAACATCACCACTTATCCCATGGAATACCTGTGGTGCTTACATGCATAGTGTGCTTCTGGTTCATCCTTTTTCGTATATTTTCTTTGCCTTCTTCAACTTAATAAATCCAGTGCTTGCGGTAATATATGCGTATTTAGGGATAAAGATCCTTAAATTAACACCACCAGAATCTGTGATCAAAACAGCTCAATAAGGATGTGGAATGCAGGTAAAAAAACGATTAGATTATCAAGCTCCCACGTTCACGATCGACAACTTAAACTTAGCCTTTGACTTAGCACCTGACGCTACCCATGTCACGTCACAGTTAACGATTTCTAGAATCGATCCAAACGCATCAGATGAGCTGGTATTAGATGGTCATGATCTGGCGCTAATTTCAATCTTGCTAGATGGAGTTACATTAGATGAGTCACAATATGATTTATCTGACAATAATCTAATTGTAAGGCGTTTACCTGCATGTTGTACGCTAACTATTGTGACTAAGATTGAGCCTCAATCTAACACTGCACTTGAAGGGTTATATTTTGCATCTGATACATTTTGCACACAGTGTGAAGCCGAAGGGTTTCGACGGATCACCTATTATCTAGATAGACCCGATGTGCTATCTGTATTTACGGTTACAATCACAGCAGATAAAAACGCTTATCCATTCCTACTAAGTAATGGTAATGCTATTGATTCCGGTGAATTACCTAACGATCGCCATTTTGTCACGTGGCATGACCCTTTTAAAAAACCTGCATATCTTTTTGCGTTAGTTGCCGGTGATTTCGATGTCCTTGAAGATGTTTATGTGACTCGCTCTCAACGCGAAGTTAGCTTACAGGTATTTGTTGAAAAAGGTCGATTAGCCCAAGCTAATCATGCCATGGACTCATTAAAAAAATCGATGAAATGGGATGAGCAAACATTTAATTTAGAGTATGACTTAGATATTTATATGATCGTCGCTGTTGATTTTTTCAATATGGGAGCTATGGAAAATAAAGGGCTCAATGTTTTTAATAGTAAGTTTGTTTTAGCTCAGCCTGAGTCAGCGACCGACGAAGATTTCTTTAATATTGAGTCGATTATCGCGCATGAATATTTTCACAATTGGACAGGCAATCGTGTCACGTGTCGCGACTGGTTTCAATTGAGTTTAAAAGAAGGCTTAACCGTTTACCGCGATCAATGTTTTAGTGATGACATGACATCTGCGTTAAGTAACCGAATTAAACAAGTTAATGTGATGCGGTCTCATCAGTTTGCAGAAGACGCTTCAGCTATGTCACATCCTATTCGTCCAGATGAAGTCATTGAAATGAATAACTTTTACACCGTTACTGTTTATGACAAGGGTGCTGAGGTAATTCGAATGATGCATACTTTATTAGGTGATAAAGGATTTAAAGCGGGTATTACATTGTATTTTAATCGTCACGATGGCCAAGCAGTCACCTGTGATGATTTTGTTGCAGCTATGCAAGATGCAAATAATTATGACTTATCATTATTTTCAAGATGGTATAGTCAATCTGGTACTCCTGTGGTCACTGTTGAACAATCATATGATAATGAAAAGCGTTTATTAACGTTACAATTAGTGCAAAACACACCAACTACGTCTGCCCAACCAGAAAAACACCCACTAGTGTTACCCATAAAATATGAATGCCTGGATGTGGATGGTTCTCTTATATTGGCTAATGAAGACCAAGGAAACGGAGTGGTGGTAATGTCTACAGAGTCTGCCTTAATTACTTTTTCCAATGTAAATGAGGCCACCATCGTAACGTTATTTAATGGTTTTTCAGCACCCGTTAAAGTAAGCCAGCATTTTACACCCGCGCAGCGTTTACAAATTATCAAATTGAGTCAAGATGATTTTGTAAAGTGGGAAGCGATGCAAGGGTTATTTACACAAGCAGCTCAGCACTTAACGGATCATCATATAACGTTATCGGACCAATCTCTGGTGAATCATACTTTGCATGATTTTTTACAGTTACATACACTTCATGCATGGATGGATGAAAACATGTCAAAGCCAGAATTACTGGCTGAGCTGTTATCATTGCCAAGTACTGAATCGCTACTTCAAGCACTACCACAACGAGATATTTTACAGCTGCATCAAGCTAAAAGAGCAATTACCCTGTACTTATTGCATGAGTTTGAAACATTATTTCTAGATAATTACCTAGCATTAATAGACTCTACACCCGTTTATGCTTATGAACAGCACCAAGTCAATAATAGACGCTTAACGGGGGTGTTATTACAGTTACTGGCGCACCTGCCAAAACATCAACATCTTACGCAATCACATTTTACGCATAGTAATAATATGACTGATACGTTATCGAGCCTTAAGTCTGGACAATTAGCGAATAATGATAACTTCAATTTGATGATGGATAAATTTTCGCAAGACTGGGGACATGATACTGTAGTAATGGATAAGTGGTTTTCACTTCACGCAACCGTTGAGCGAGATGATATTTTATCTCAATTAACACTATTACAAGCTCACCCTATGTTTAGCATTGAAAACCCAAATAAGGTGAGGGCATTAATTGGTAGTTTTGCCTTTTTTAACGTGTGCGGTTTTCATGCGACAGATGGTTCAGGATATGAATATCTAACTAATTATTTGATGAAGTTAGATAGTGTGAATGCACAGGTCGCTGCTCGTATTATTACACCGTTAACTCAATGGCAGCTTCATATTCCAGAAAGACAGGCCCTCATGGTTAAGCAGTTGCGACGCTTATTAGATCATCGTGGATTAAGTAAAGATTTATTTGAGAAAGTGTCAAAAAGTATCTTACAGTTTGAAGAATAAATGTAATCTATTTATACAAATAATAAAAAAATAGGGGCTAAACACTCATACTGGTAGGATTAGTCCTTGCACAACGATTAAATTAATGTAATTATTTTGTTAATAACAATAAGTTCCGGTCTTTAATATATTGTTTTTACTGATATAAAGACAATTTAGGAGAATAAAAATATGACACATAGACCCAACCTGTTCAGAAAATCCCCTATAGCACTCGGTGTTGCAGCGCTACTTGCGAGTAGTGCGGTAACGGTTAATGCTGCGGATTTTGAATTTGGCGATGTGACCGTTACGATAGACTCAACATTTACAGTTGGTACTGCATATCGAGTCGAGGATCGTGATTTAAGCTTAATTGGTAATTCTAATTTACCAGACTTTAATTGGTCTGGTTACTCGGCATTAGGCAACAATATATACATTAACGCCGATGTATGGGGCATTGCCGATGGTCGTGGTAGTTATTCTACCAATGGTGACTTAGGTAACTTGATGAACGACCCAGGTGATATGTTCTCTTTTCAAGTTTCCAGCTCTCATGAAATCGATTTCCAGTATGAAAATATGGGCTTATTCATGCGTGGCTTATACTTTAAGGACTTTGTCACTTCTAGTGATAATAATCACTGGGATCGTCCTATTGGTGGAGATTCAATCGACTTATGTGCGACTAAAAAATCCCGTGAACAACTTTGTGAAGATTTACGATTATTAGATTTCTTCTTTTATGCTGATATGGATGTGGGTGAAATGCCTCTAACCGTTCGCGTCGGTGACCAAGTAATTAGCTGGGGTGAATCAACTTTCATACAGCATGGTATTAACACGACTAATCCAGTTGATGTTACTCGTGCTCGTACACCAGGTGCAGAACTTAAAGAAGTATTTATTCCAGTGGGAATGGTATATGCCTCATTAGGTGTGACTGACAACGTCTCTATCGCGGGTTATTACCAATATGATTGGGAAGCTTCTCGTTTACCTGTTGCGGGTTCTTACTTTGCCACAAATGATTTTGCAGGCGAGGGTGGTCAAGCTTCAAACATTCAGTTGGGTTTTTCTGGTAATCCTGACATTCACTTAGATTTCTTGTTATCTGAGTTAAATGGTTTAGGTGATGCACTTCGAGCGGGGACACCTGGCTCAGCATTATCTGCTGCTTATTTAGCTTATCCAACTAAGGTTGCTGTCCGTGCTTATTCTGAAGATGCCCATAGGGATGCATCAGATAGCGGGCAATACGGTTTGAAATTGTCTTGGTATGTACCCGAGTTAAATCAAACTGAGTTTGGTTTTTACCACATTAATTACCACAGCACACGACCTTTAGTGTCTGGTATAACATCAGATTTCAGCGCTGCGGGTATCGGTGCAGATTTAGGTTTCTTAGCGGGTAACGAAGTTACTAAAGACAATATTACACAGCTACGTGCTTTCACCAAAGCTGAATTCATTTATCCAGAAGATATCTCGTTATTTGGTGCATCTTTTAATACTAATATTGGCGAAACTGGCTTATCTGGTGAGTTTTCTTACCGTCAAGATGAACCTTTACAAATTGATGATGTTGAACTGTTATACATGGCGATGCCAGAGCAGCTTGCAAATGCTGGTCTTCGTCCTGATTTAGCGGGTATATCTCAGTTAAATAATATTGTTCTTCCTAATGGTCAACCAGGAACTACTGGTTTAGGTGAATATGCCGCAGGGTATTTATTGTCGGATACTTTCCAAGCCCAATTTACTGTATCACATATATTTGGCCCTATGTTAGGAGCTGATAATCTGGTATTACTTGGCGAGTTTGCTTATGTTGATGTGCTAGATTTCCCAGATCCTGAAGTGATTCGTTTAAATGCACCAGGTACTGCTAGAACACCATCTCTAGAACCTAACACATTTACAGGTTCAGTTGGTGAAGGTTTACATACCGGATTATCTAATGGTCCAGAGACAAATCCGTTTGCGACACAAACAGCATGGGGTTATCGTTTATTAGCTGTAGCTGATTACAATAACATTTTTGGTGGAGTGAATTTGCGTACACGTGCTACATATGCACATGATGTCAGTGGCACCACACCTGATCCGTTATTCTTATTTACAGAAGATCGTCAATCAGCTAGTTTTACAGGGACATTTGATTACTTAAGCAAGTATTCAGTTTCAGTATCATATAATGCATTCTGGGGTGGGATTGGCACGACTAATGCGTTAGCGGATCGTGATTTAGTCTCTCTTAACTTCAAGTATTCTTACTAATTGGGTATTAACATGATAAAAAAAATAAGCATAATAGCGACAGCCCTTACCTTTGCTCTTTATGGCGGCGCTGTTTCTGCAAAAGTTACGTCAGCAGAAGCTGCAAAATTAGGTAATGAATTAACACCTGTTGGTGCAATCAAAGCAGGTAATGCTGATGGTTCTATTCCAGCATGGACAGGTGGTATCACTACCGCGCCTGCGGGTTACAAGGTCGGTGATCATCATTTAGATCCGTTTGCTGATGATAAGGTGCTTTATACCATTACAGCTGCTAATTATAAGGAGCATGCTGATTTCTTATCGCCTGGTCAGATAGCATTATTTGAAGCTTATCCTGATACGTACAAGATGCCTATTTATCCTACACGTCGAAGTGCTTCTTACCCAGATTTTGTATATGACGCCACTAAACAAAACGCAGTTAGCGCTGAATTAATCCCTGGTGGCAATGGTGTTAAGAATGCGATCATGGGGATCCCGTTCCCAATGCCTGAAAATGGTTTAGAAGCGGTTTGGAACCATATCTTGCGTTTCCGCGGTGAAAATATTACTCGATTTGGTGGTCAGGCTGCTGTTACAGAAGGTGGCGATTATACGGTTATTGGATTTGAAGAACAGTTGATGATCAAGTATTCAGATGCAGGTTTTACCGCAGAGCAGCTGATGGAAGACAACGTATTATTTAAGTTTAAACAAAAGGTTACTAAGCCTTCTCGTTTAGCAGGTACAGCTTTACTTGTTCATGAAACGGTTGATCAGGTAAAAACTCCTCGCCAAGCATGGACGTATAATACCGGTCAACGTCGAGTTCGCCGTGCACCAAATGTAGCATATGATACACCAGGATCGTCTACTGATGGATTACGTACTACTGATGATTACGATATGTATAACGGTTCCCCTAATCGATACAATTGGGAACTCAAAGGTAAGCAAGAGATGTATGTTGCTTATAATAGTTATAAAATTCATAGTGACCAGTTATCTTATGATGATGTGTTAAAACAGCATCACGTCAATCCTGAACTAACACGTTTTGAAAAACATCGTGTGTGGGTGGTTGAAGCGACATTAAAAGAAGAGTTTCGTCATGTTTATGGCAAACGTGTTTTCTATATTGATGAAGATAGCTGGCAAATTTTAGTAGCAGATTCATATGATGATCGTGGTGGTTTGTATCGTGTAGCCTTAGCTTATGGCTTAAACTATTACGAAGTACCATCGCCTTGGTCTACACTTGAGATTTATCATGACTTAAATTCTCGTCGTTACTTAGCCACTGGCTTAGATAACGAAGAAGATATGTATGATTTTAACTCAGAACTTAACGATCGTATGTTTACTCCGCAGGCGCTGCGTAGAGAAGGTAAACGATAAGCAACACTCATAACGGTTGGCTTAGGCCAACCGTTTTACTTTTAGGCCAACTGTTTTTTCTTTTAGGGCTACTATGTTTAAGCATTTATTCGCGTTGTCTTTAATCTTTTCAGCAACCAGTTTTGCTAACGATTCTATTGATGCATCTTTGTCTAGCGACTCTATTTTACTTGATATTACATCTCTCTCATCAAATCAATATATTGCCGTAGGTGAGCGAGGTCATATTTTAATTGGTACATCAGCTGTTGACGCCAAACAAATACTTGTTCCAACCAGAGCTACTTTAACCGCTGTCACTCGTATTGATAATTT
>Ga0233438_10001293_pt1 | contig 27729 bp, 46 predicted proteins | sample SI_123_September_FD_182720 | JGI IMG/M metagenome (GOLD analysis project Ga0233438, IMG submission 182720) | Seawater microbial communities from Saanich Inlet, British Columbia, Canada - SI_123_September2016_10_MG | ecosystem: Environmental > Aquatic > Marine > Inlet | place: Canada: British...
GCAACTGGGGTCCGGGCATAGATGTATATGCCGCTGGAGAGAATGTAATGGGTGCTATGATGAAAGATGAAATTGCCTACGGTAATCCCTATTACGGACAGGAAAGCAATACACCAAAATGGGATACTATGGGTTCGCAAAACGGCACAAGTTACGCTTCACCTTTAATAGCAGGTATGTTGGCTTGTTTAGCAGAAGTATATCCTACACTAACAAATGACCAAGCAAGAACATATTTACAAAACAATGCTGTTACAGGATTGATGGCGGATACAGCAGACGCAATAGATATAGATGTAAGCACAAGAGTAAGCACGGACGGTGCTAACATTGATAGAATAGCACTATGGAAGAATCACAGAGCAACGTCAGGTAATATGGCGTTTAACACATACAATAAAGACGTAAACACTCGTCCTACAAGTGGATTGATGTATCCTCGAGTTAGAACACGTAGACGCGGATAAAGATAAATACTAAAAAGGAAGTATTATGGAACATTTTGTAAGAGTAGTAATGGAAAAGAGCGATAGTCTAAATGAAAGTTTAGATGAAAGTATTTTTCCAGGTACAGAATTATTAGAAACAGAGCAAGGTGGTTCTGTATATCAAATACCATTACCAAGATTACTAAGCGAAGAAGAAGCAGACGAGTATGCAGACAAGTTAGCGAACTTTTTGTTTAGCGAAGGATTTGATGACTTTGATATCGAAATATCAACAGATGACGACACACCAGTAGTTGAAGAAACATATGACGGCGATGACTTTTTTGAAGAGTATGGTACTATGTGGTTCAACGAAGATGATGAAGATTTAGACGAAGCAGAGTATCAAGGACGTAAAGTAAAACTTGGTAAGCCTATGCAAGGTGACGTTAAGAAGTTTAAAGTATACGTCAAAGACCCAAAGACTAAGAATGTTAAAAAAGTAAACTTTGGTGATCCTAACATGAAGATTAAGAAGTCAAATCCAGCACGTAGAAGAAGTTTCCGTGCTAGACATAACTGTGATAATCCAGGACCGCGTACAAAGGCAAGATATTGGAGTTGTAGAAAATGGTAGAGAAAAAGTCAGAAGCAGAACAAATAAGAGAGTTAGGCAATCGTTTGGCTATGATAAACGGCATAGGTAATGTCGAAACACCTGAGCAACAGCTAGATAATGATACACTTGTATTAGCATCTAATCCATACGGTTCGTCGTATGCAGACTTATTAGCAGCCAAAGAGAAGTAGCATGAAACTATTTGAATTAGCAGAAAAAGATGAATTTACATTAGAGTATGATGTGTGTCAAGACTGTCACACTTATATGAAAAATGACCCAATGTTTTATAGAAAAGAATACTTTCCTGCAATGACTAAGATATCAGATCAGTATAGAAAAGGCAAGGCAGTAGACTTTGCTGAAACGTTACGCCCAGTAGTACAATCAGCAATGCAATCATATTGTGCAAAGTATGATTTAGACGGTTCACAAAGTGTTTTTACTGAAGATGACGAACTAAACATTATTGAACGTATTAAAGAGGACGAAATTCAGAATATAGAAGAAGGGGAATACTAATGTTTATCAAAGAACTGTTTGAGGCACCAGCTAAGAAAGCGGTTCTTGCTTTTGGTAGACTTAATCCTCCAACTATTGGTCACGAAAAACTAGTAGGTCAAATAAAAAAGTATGATGGTGATCATTATCTTTTTTTATCACAAACACAAAAACCAAAAACCGATCCATTAGACTTTGCAACTAAGTTAAAGTTTGCAAAGCAATCATTTCCCGGTATTAATGTAGGACATCAAAGTGTACGTACACCTGTACAAGCACTAGAAATGTTACAAGGGTTAGGATATACAGATTTAATATTTGTTGCAGGTAGCGACAGAGTTGATGGCTTCCAAAAAATGTTTGACACATACAACGGCAAGCCAGATAAGTCAGGTAAAATACCATTTAAGTTTAACACACTTAAAGTTGTAAGTGCTGGCGAACGTGATCCTGATGCAGAAGGTGCAGAAGGTATGAGTGCAAGTAAGATGAGACTTGCGGCTGCTGAAGGTAACTTAGAAGCATTTGCTCAAGGTGTGCCTGCTACAGCAAAGAAACTTGCAAAAGCAATGTATGATGCTGTACGTAAAGGCATGGGCGTTAAAGATGAAGTTCCTGCAAACGAAATACTAGGGTTTGCAAAGCACCAACCTAAAAGAGCTGTTATAAAGAAAAGATATAAACAGCCTGAAGACGATAGTGTACAAGACAAATTAAAAAAGCGTAGAGCAATGTCTGCAAAAGGCGATCCTAATGCATTTAAATCAGGTGCAATAAAATAATGGACGAACTACAGGACATTAAGCGACTAGCAGGCGTAGGTGAATTTAAAGGTTACACAGAATACCAAATAGATGAAAACCCTAGCGAAACAGCTGCAGAGCTAAAGAAGAAAGAAAAGAGATTAGGTTTGAAACCGGGCGACAAAGATTGGTTCAAACTATGGTTTAGTAAACCTTATATGACTGGTGCAACACAATTTAGGGGCCGTAAAAAGAAATGAAGTGGCAAGATATCAAAGAAGATGGCAGGATTGTTAAAGGCGTTAACACTACCGTTGATGTTGATACCAATCAGATTCCTAAAGAAGCAGGTAAGTTTGGAAACAAAGTAGACAATGACGGTGTTCCACCTACACTTAGTAAAAAAGTAAAAGGTAAGAGTACAAACGTATTATTCAACTTAGGTCTTGCTGAAGGCAAGTATGCTGATATACATGACGTAAAAGATTACAACCCAGACAACTTAGAAATATGGGTAAAGGGCGTAGGTGTTTACACACTTAACGGTCTTAAAAACAGATTAAAACAAAGACTAGAAGGCTTTAAAGATAACATGGACTACAACGCTGAAGGCGTAGAGTCAGTGTTAAGCGGCACAGGTTACGATGCATTTATGAGTATGCTTAGAGGTTACAACGAAGTAATGAAAGCATTAGAAACACCTCAAATGAAACGTAAAAAGACTATTGCAAAACGTAAAGCAAAGTATAGCGAAGGTCAAGCAATACCTAATCCTAAGAATACATTCTTAGCAAAGTCTGACACAGCATATGATCATTATAAAATTGGAACTAACTTAGCAAACTTAAAGGGAGTACCTAAGGGTGCTAACTATGATGAGCCTGATGTTGTTATTGCACCATACGCAGGTGAGAAAGAAACAAAGTATCTTATGAAACAACTTTCTCGTATTGGTTATGATGTACAAGATGCAGAAGGCTATCAAGATGCACACTTTGATGACGAGCCAACAGGTGGCGAAGCACCTCCGCAAATCAAAGATCAGGGTAAGTTAGGTAAAATTAAACTAAGTAAATTGCGTAGTGTACAAAAAGGTAGAAACTTCCGTAAACTTGAAAAGCAAATGACTAAAGTAAAAGACGGAAACTACAGTCCTTTAACTATTGATCCGAAAGGACGTATAGTAAACGGCCATCATAGGTTTGATGCACTAAGACTTATGGGTGAAGAATTTGCAACTGTTAGAATGATTGACACTTCATTAGAAGAAATGATTGCAGAAAACTTTGCAGACGGTAAAAAAAAGGGTAAAAGCAGACCCGGACGAGTAAAGAAGTCAGGTGCTAGTTGTAATGGTAGTGTAACAGCCTTAAGAAAACGTGCAAAGAAAGCATCAGGTGAAAAAGCAAGAATGTATCACTGGTGTGCTAATATGAAGAGCGGGAAGAAATAGTGAAATGTTTAGCAAACAATGTAAAATACATTTAGAAGATAAAGGCGAAACAGGATTAGAACATATGAAAGCGGCACTAAAGACCGCTATAAAACTACAATTACTTGTACCGGCATTAGTAGTACACAGTGTTGCTCCACGCTTTTTTACAGACACAGCAACAACAGTAATTAAAGACATATTAGGGGATAGACATGAAAATAAATGATATAATAGTTGAATCACAAAAAGACACGCATTGTTCAGACAAGTGTTGTGGTGCAGACGTTAAAAGAGAAGATTGTAAATGTCCTGCAGATTGTCCACATTGCAACTGTAACGATCCTAGTGTTGCAGAATCAGCTACCGCAGGTGCTAGTAGCGCAGGTAGTGTTGCTAGTGTAGTTAATCCTACATACGCATATGCAAAGAGTAAGAAAAAAGGTAAGTATGGTGCACCAGAAGCACCGCAAGCAAAGAATCCAGACGGGACCGCCAAGAACGGATTGGATATTAAAAACAATTTAATGGGCGGCAAGGTCGCAAAGAGATAAATATATATTAGTAGGAGTTACTGATGAGAGAAAAAGATTTAAAAGAGGGTTTAGGCGAATTAGCTGACAAGGCTGAGCAAGACCACGAAGTACAAATGGCACGTGCCGAGCTTTACAAGGCCGCTAAGTATTCAATCAAACTACACGAAATGCTTAAAGGCGTTAGTGAAGCAGAAGGATTAGAAGGTTGGGTACAAGCAAAGATTACAAAAGCATCAGACTATTTAAGTTCTGTATATCATCACCTGGATTATCAAGAAGCTGACGATAGTGCAATGGCTCCTGACGCACTAGATAGCATTTCAAGCGGTAAAGAAGAAGTTGGTGAAGGTAAAGGTAAAAGCAACAAACAAAAAGCTGCTATTGCTATTGCTAAGAAAGAAAAAGGTTACAAAGAATCTTTAGCAGACAAGTTAGGAAATAAACTTGCTGAAGCTAAAGCCGTTTGTAAAGACTGTGGCAATCCAAGTTACACAACACTACCAGAAGAAAAGCAAAAAGGCGTTGACGGCAAAGTATGCTGGAAAGGCTATAAGCGTATGGGCACCAAGAAAAAAGGTGGTAAGACCGTAGACAACTGTGTAAAGGCCTAACATGGATTTTCATAAACTTCAACAAAAACTATTCCAAATAGAACCAACTGATCCAGCAGCTGATAAAGCAAAGATGATAGCATCTATGCAAGGTCAACCGCAACAAAGTGTTGAAGTTCCACAAAACATTGTACAAGAAAGTGTAGATGTACCGCAAGGTACTATGCCAGTTGAAGGTAATTACAGCGTAAGTGACTTTGCTAAACTAGCAGGTATAACACTTAACGAAGGTAAGCAAAAACATGGCAGTGCAGGTCAACTTAAAGGCAAGGATGCCTTTACTAAAAGTACAAAGCCAGGTGGTAATGAATCACCACACCCTGCAAGAAACAAACTAGTTGGTGACAGCATGGACAATGACGTTGATGAAGGTCCAATTGACGCTGTTAAAAAGTCTAAAGGTATAGGCGGTGCATTTCAAACAGGTTTTAATGCAACACAAAAAGGTGGAGCATTAGGTCCAGATGCATTAAACAAAGCAGTAAGCAATGCGTTTACAGGCAAAGGCAAAGATGATAAAGGCAAAGAATCAAAGTTTGATCAAGGTATTCAACAAATACTTAAAGATCCAGCACTAAAAAGAGAACTATTATTACTAATGAAGAAGGCAAACTCAAAGAGTCAAATGAACTCTGAGGCACAAAAGAAACCTAAGAAGCCACTAATAAAGGCACGAAATCCAGGATACAAAGATCTACAAGCACTACGTACTAGTGGCGCAGGTGGTTCACATCCAGATAAAACAAAAGTACTTCCACGTAAGCAAAAGTACAAATCAGATCCTACTCAGGAATCTATTAAAGAAATGCTTTTTCGTAAATTAAACGAAAAAACTTCTTGACAAACCCTTCATAATATCGTATAATAGTATATAAATTACTAAAGGAGATCCTCTTATGGGAAGTCGTGTATTCGGTGCCGATGAAAAGGCAAAATTAGAAAGACTAGTTAACGAAGGTGTTACAGTCTATCAAGAAGTAGAAGATTTAACAGCAGGCTTAAAAGATACTGTAAAGGCTGTTGCAGAAGAACTTGATATTAAACCAAGTTTAATTAACAAAGCAATCAAAATTGCACAAAAAGGTGACTGGGAAAGAGTTTCCGATGAGTTTGACGACCTTGAAACATTGGTTGTTACTGTCGGTAAGGACAAGTAGTGCAAGGCATTAAAGACTTTTATAGAGATAGTCTCACCTCAGACCCAGTTGCACACTATGCAGAGATGATAGGTGCTGTTAGTGTTATTATAGGTAGTTCTATATTAACATGGACTGTACTTGCACCAAGACCAGACATATTCATTCCATTTTATTTTATAGGAAGTTGTGCAAGTTTCTTTGGTGCATATAGACGTGGACTACCTTGGGTATTAGTACTCACTGGTTGGTTCATTATTATGAACATCATTGCACTTAGTAGACTATATATTACATAACGCCAAAGACAATAGTCAGGCATGCAGAAGGTTAAGTTGGCCACAAGCAACGAAGGAGAAATAATTGAGTTACGTAGACGCACTATTTGATCGCGACTCTGACATTATCAGAACTGTCGAACGTAAAGACGGTAAAAGACATTATCACGAGTACCAAGCAAAATATACTTTTTACTATAAAGACCCACGTGGCAAATACAAAAGCGTTTATGGCGATCCTTTAAGCCGTATTGTTTGTAAAAATACAAAAGACTTTAGAAAAGAAGTTGCTATCAACAGAGACAAGCAACTATTCGAAAGCGACATTAATCCTATCTTCCAATGTTTGAGTGAGAACTATCTTAATCAAGATGCACCTAAACTAAACATTGCTTTTTTCGATATTGAAACAGACTTTGATCCAGAGCGAGGCTTTGCTGATCCTGCTGATCCATTTATGCCAATTACTTCTATAAGTGTATACTTACAGTGGTTAGAAACAATGGTGTGTTTGGCAGTTCCGCCTAAGACACTTACAATGGAACAAGCAAAAGCAGAACTTGAAGGCATTGATAATGTAATGCTGTTTGAAAAAGAAAGTGGAATGATTGATACTTTCTTAACACTTATTGAAGACGCTGATATTTTGTCAGGTTGGAACAGTGAAGGTTATGATATTCCGTACACAGTAAACAGAACTAGTCGTGTACTAAGCAAAGACGACACAAGGCGCTTTTGTTTATGGGGCCAATTGCCTAAGAAACGTGAATATGAAAAGTATGGGAAATCAGCTGTTACCTTTGACCTAATAGGCAGAGTGCATTTAGATAGTTTAGAATTATATCGTAAATACACATATGAAGAAAGACACACATATAGACTTGATGCCATTGGCGAGATCGAAGTTGGTGAAAATAAAGTTCCTTATGAAGGCACTTTGGACCAGTTGTACAACAATGACTTTAGAAAGTTCATCGAATACAACATACAAGATACCGCACTACTGGACAAGTTGGACAAAAAACTAAGATTTATTGATCTAAGTAACGAACTTGCACACGCAAATACTGTTTTGCTACAGACCACAATGGGTGCTGTTGCTGTTACAGAGCAAGCGATTGTTAACGAAGCACATGCAAGAGGCTTACAAGTTCCTAATAGACCTAAACGTGACGACACAGAAAATACACAAGCCGCTGGTGCATATGTAGCATTTCCTAAGAAGGGATTGCACAAGTGGGTAGCGTCAATGGATTTGAATTCACTGTATCCTAGTGTGATTCGTGCATTGAATATGGCGCCCGAAACTGTTATAGGACAGATACGTCCTGAGATATCAGAAGCTCGTGTACATGAAGACATGACTCTTAAGAAGAAGTCATTTGCAGGTAGCTGGGAAGGTCGCTTTAGTACAGAAGAATACGAAGCCGTAATGGAGCAACGAAAAGACATTGCACTTACAGTTGACTTTGAAAACGGACAAACTGAAGTGTTAAGTGGTGCTGAATTATATAAGATTATATTTGACAGTAATCAGCCATGGATGCTTAGTGCTAACGGTACTATCTTTACAACAGAGTTTGAAGGTGTTATTCCTGGACTACTAAAGCGTTGGTATAGCGAACGTAAAGATCTACAAGCACAACTAAAGAAAGCAAAAGACGCAGGCAATGCTATTGAAACTGAGTACTGGGACAAACGACAGTTAGTTAAAAAGATTAACCTAAACAGTTTGTATGGTGCTATTCTTAATCCTGGTTGTAGATTCTTTGATAAGCGTATCGGACAGTCAACAACACTAACTGGCAGAACTATTGTTAAGCATATGAGTGCTGAAGTAAACAAAGTTATTACAGGTACATATGATCACGTAGGTGAATCTATGATCTATGGTGATACAGACTCTTGTTACTTTAGTGCATGGCCTATGCTAAAAGATGATGTAGAGGCTGGCAAAGTTGAATGGACTAAAGAAAAATGTATCACGCTTATGGATCAAGTGTGTGAACAAGCAAATACATCATTTCCTGAATTTATGTTGGATGCGTTTCATTGTCCAAAGTCACGTAGTGATGTTATTGCCGCTGGGCGTGAGATTATTGCACAGTCTGGATTGTATATTACTAAGAAGCGTTATGCGGCATTAGTAATTGACAACGAAGGTTTTAGAACTGACATAGACGGCAAGGCTGGTAAAGTAAAAGCAATGGGCTTAGACTTACGTAGATCAGACACACCTGTGTTTATGCAAGAGTTTTTAAGTGAACTATTACTTATGGTGCTTACAGATAAGCCGCAAGAAGATGTTCTAGAGCGTATTACAACATTCCGTCAGGAGTTTAGTAATCGACCTGGTTGGGAAAAAGGTAGTCCAAAACGTGCAAACAAAGTTGGACACTATCGACGCTTAGAAGAAAAACAAGGCAAGGCAAATATGCCTGGGCATGTACGGGCAAGCATTAACTGGAATACATTAAAACGTATGAACGGCGACAAATATTCGCAAGAGATCGTTGACGGTATGAAAGTTATTGTTTGTAAATTGAAACAGAATCCGCTAGGTTATACTAGTGTTGCATATCCAACTGACGAGTTACGTATTCCAGAATGGTTTAAAGAACTTCCGTTTGATGATGCAGCAATGGCGGAGACTATTATTGATAACAAACTAGACAACTTAATTGGTGTGCTAAACTATCCATTAGAAGATACTAAGCGACATAATACGTTTACAAGTTTGTTTGATTTCGGAGAATAAAATGAAAATTAATATACAAGTGGAAGTAGATACTGAGAATGCTCAGGATTTAACAACCATTGAAGAATTAATTGCAATGCTAAGATCATTAGCAGACCAGTACGAGGAATAGTTATGGAATGGGTATTAGTATATATTAGTCTTACATTTCATGGCCATCCTATAGCAGAAGAAATAGGTCGTTACGATAGTATGATTGACTGTTTTTATGCTAGAGAACAACTGGCACAAGATGTTGGCGGTTCAAACGGATACTTTCCAAATGGCGAGCAAGCCGTATGCGTATCTAATTTAAAGGAAATGGGATGACAGGTAGAGTAGGATTTACATGTAGTTCATTTGATTTGTTACACGCAGGTCATGTACAAATGTTGCGTGAAGCAAAAGCACAATGTAATTATCTTATTTGTGGATTACAAGTTGATCCTGCAAATGATCGACCTGAAAAGAACTCACCAGTACAATCTATCGTAGAACGATATACCCAGCTCAAGGCTGTTAGTTACGTAGATGAAATTATTCCTTATGGTACTGAAAAAGATCTAGAAGATATCTTAGAACTGTACACAATTAATGTACGAATACTAGGAGAAGAATATAGAGATAAAGAGTTTACTGGTAAAGATATATGCCGTAGACGAGATATAGAACTATATTTTAACAATAGAGATCATAGATTCAGTAGTTCAAACTTGCGAGCAAGTGTAATTAAATCGGAAAAGAAATGAATATATTATTAACAGGATCAAGCGGCTTTATAGGAAGTGAATTACTAAAGCGTCTAACTGTAAAGCATGGACACTATGTACACACAATTGATATTGCAAATGGTGTAGAACAAGACTTAATGTATTGTCAATTTCCAAAAGAATCTACAATTGATTTAGTAATACATTTAGCAGGTAAAAGCGGTGTACGTGAAAGCATCAAAGATCCTGCTAGTTATTGGTTAAACAACATTGAAGCAAGTAGACGCTTGTTTAATGCTTACCCTAACACACGCATACTGTATGCAAGCTCTAGTAGCGCCTACGAGCCCGATTTAAACCCTTATGCAGCTTCTAAGTATTGTTTAGAAGAACTTGCATCACGTTATCCTGATACACTAGGCATGCGTTTTCATACAGTGTATGCAGATGTTTGTCCTAGAGAGAATATGTTCTTTCGAAGACTACGCAATGATACATTAGAATATGCCACTAGGCATTATAGAGATTTTGTGCATTTACAAGATGTGTTAGATGCTATTGATTTATTGATAGCAAAACCAAAAGTAAATGGCATAATAGATATTGGTACAGGGGTTCCTGTCCGTATCCAAGACCTTGCACCAGAGGCTCCTGTTCGCCTAAATACACCTGGAGAACGAGAATATACTTGTGCAAACATAGAAAAAATTAAAGGACTAGGTTGGAAACCTAAATACTTTATAGAAAACTTCTTGACAAAAGAAGACAAAGGCAATATAATAAACATTACAAATGGAGAACCCTTATGAAAGATATTTTACAAGACATTGTCGCCCATACACATGCACTAGGTTTTTTAAGTCTAGTTAAAGTGACAAGCGACTCAGATACCTCAGTAGAGAGTATGGCAGATGACAGAAGTGTAATTCTGTCTGGTGCAATACATACTCCTGTTGCAGAATTTACAGGCACTTTTGGTATGCCTAACTTAGAAAAGTTAGCATTACATTTAAAGAATCCTGAGTATCAAAAAGATGCTAAACTTGATGTTGTAACAGCAGATAGAAATGGCGAAGTTATTCCTACACATATTCACTTTGAAAATGCGGCAGGCGACTTCCAAAATGATTATCGCTTTATGAACAAAGCAATTATTGAAGAAAAACTAAAAACTGTTAAGTTTAAAGGTGCTTCATGGAATGTAACATTCCAACCAAGCATGGCAAGTATTGCACGTATGAAACTTATGAGTGCGGCGCATACAGAAGAGCCTACATTTAATGTAAGCACTAACGACGGTAACTTAACATTTAGTTTTGGTGATGCAAGTACACACGCAGGTGAGTTTGTATTCCAACATGGTGTTGAAGGATCGTTGCAACACACTTGGAGTTGGCCTGTAGCACAAGTACAAAGCATCTTAAACTTAGATGGCGATGTTACTATGAGCATTAGTGATCAAGGCGCAATGATGATTTCAGTAGATAGCGGTATGGTCAAATACGACTACATACTTCCGGCGCAAAGCAAGTAATATGCGGAATTGGATATACAACTGTTGGACATTAGTAATGGATGATACTCGAAATCCTTTGAGTTCTATTCCTGATGTTCAAACACGTCATATGGTGATGCAAGTGCTTGCCTGGATGTGGTGTATTGTATTTGCAATTATTGCAGGTAGTATGTGGGCAGGAGTGTTTAGTATGATACTACACACATTACTGTTAGGTGCTATTGCTGTAACAGTTGCGACATTTGAAACAGCTAAACGTAAACCTAGTTCATTTCGTAGAGACAACGGAATTAATTCACGTGGATATGGTGGCGAACATGAGTAACGATATAATATGAACAAAGATTTAACCGCAACACAAAATGATTATGCAACATTTTTACCTGCACTTAGTGGCTTTTATGCTACGTATGTAGGTAAACAACGTTTTGATGAATATGTAGACAAAGCACGTATTCCAAGTAACTTTGCAAATGGTGTTGAGAGTTTAAACTATCTAAATAAAAACGAAGGTGCATTTACATATAAATGGACATTGTACTCAGCAGGACATGCAGACTTAGATACTACTAAAGAAGTACCTAAAGAAGACATGGTTCGAAACAGAGATAGAGAAAACACTTGGCTACTAGGTGACTCAGGTGGTTTCCAAATTGGTAAAGGTGTTTGGGAAGGCGATTGGAAAGATCCTAATTGTCCTAAAGCACAAAAGAAACGTGACGGAGTTCTTCGTTGGATGGACGCTTATATGGACTATGGCATGGTACTTGATATTCCAGCCTGGGTAGCACGTTCAGAAGCAGGTGCTAAAGCAACCGGCATTAGCACATATGATGAAGCAGTTAAAGCAACACGCATTAACAATGACTATTGGATGAAACACAGAACAGGTGCTTGTAAGTTCTTAAACGTTTTGCAGGGTGAGAATCATGCAGACGCAGATGACTGGTACGAGCAAATGAAAGATTACTGTGATCCTAAAGTGTATCCAGACAATCATTTTAATGGTTGGTCAATGGGTGGACAGAACATGTGCGATGTGCATTTGGTTCTTAAACGCATAGTTTCATTGATATATGATGACCTACTACAAACAGGTGTACATGATGTAATGCACTTCTTAGGCACATCTAAACTAGAATGGGCTACGTTACTAACAGACATACAAAGAGCTGTTCGTAAATATCATAACCCAAACTTTATGATTACATTTGATTGTGCTTCACCTTTCTTAGCAACAGCAAACGGACAAATTTATATTCAAACTGAAACTGAAGATAGAACTAAATGGGTCTATAGAATGGTTCCTAGTATTGATGATAAGAAGTATGCCGCAGATACTAGACTGTTTAAAGACGCTGTACTACAAGATAACATATTTAAAAACTTTACTAACAGTCCAATTACAAAAGACCTTAAAGTAAATGATGTGTGTCATTATGCACCAGGAATGTTAAACAAAATTGGTAAAGAAGGAAAGACATCATGGGATAGTTTTTCATATGCTATCCAAATGGGTCACAATGTATGGAGTCATATAAATGCTGTACAAGAAGCAAACAGACAATATGACGCAGGCATTATTCCTAAGATGCTTGTACAAGAACAATTTGACAGGCTTTTATTTAGAGACGTTGTGGAAGCAATATTTGCGGCTGGTGACAGAGAAGAAGCTAACGCAATAATTGAACACTACAGTCGCTTTTGGATGACCATACCTGGTACAAGAGGAGCGATTGGTAAAAAGACTGTAAACAGTAGTACATACTTTGGAAACTTATTTGAAGAAGTAGGTGAACCTGTAATTACAGACGAAGAAGATCTAGATGAAACAAAATTAGAGGATCTCGAGGATGAGCAACTTCACAGATGAACACAATAAAATTGCAGGCTATTTACAAGAGCTATATAAGAAGCATAGAAAACTTGACGAAGAAATAAAATTAATGTATAATACTTTTGCAAGTGATAGTGCTATTAACAGGCTTAAAACAAAAAAACTTTGGTATAAAGACGAAATTCATAGATATGAAACAAGGCTAAAAACATTATGAAAAGAGATTATAACACAGGCACATTAGACAGTATTACATTCTTTACAGGTGTAGAAGTTGAAAAGACTCCTGCATTAGGAATGAAAACATTGTTTGTTACAGGCAAACAAGACTATAATACAATAATGAAACACTACACAGAAGAACAGTGTGAACACATCTTCTTTGGTGCCAATCATAGTTATAGTCCTGTTAAAGCAGATGATTTCGAAGATTGGGATCTAATGATACGTGCATTTACTGATCAGGAAATATTATGTAGTTTGGACATACCAAGTACAATTAATATGGAATGGTTTTTAGATGGCGGTCTAACTGAATCAGATTACTTTATTCCACAAATACGTGTAGTAGTTCCTTATATTAAACAGTGGAACTACAATACAATGATTAAAATCGATGACAAAGATTTTAAAGCATCCAATCCAGGTGTGTGGTGTCATAGACTCCACGATTTAATGGATAGCGAAAAGTTTACGGATTGGACTAAATATTCGCTTGACAAACCATTATAATGAAAGTATACTATAACAATGCAAGAACGTTATCATGAATACATGTTACGCAGAACAAAAGAGGAAAATGCCAAGATGAAACAAGAGAATGCACTAAATAATGCTACTAGAAGTATATGGGTAACCTTTACTAAAGAAGGCATCCATAAGTATCCAGGAGCAGATAGTGATCCAAAACTTGCAACAGGTGATTGGGACGATGTGTCGTTTCTTGCTGTGCCTCATCGTCATATTTTCCACTTCAGGGTGCGTATCGAAGTGTTCCACAACGATAGAGACATCGAGTTCATCCAATTTAAACGATGGCTTGAAAGATTATATTCTGAGCAAGGTACGTCCGACAGTGAAGTGCTTGTTCTAGATTATAAGTCCTGTGAGATGATCGCAGATGACTTATACGAAGAAATTTCTACAAAGTTCCCCGGCCGATTTGTAGAGATTAGTGTTGCTGAAGACAACGAAAACGGCTGTGTAATTTATTACCCAAACCCTAAATCTTAAAGTGCTATTAATAGAGGATATTAAAAAATGGCAATCAAGTTTAATAAGCCCGCTTACGACAAAATTTTTCGTGACTTGGAAAATTTTAAAGACTTCTGTCGCTACGTTGGCGATGCTAAAAACGTGGCGTTCGTTTACAACGAAAAGGATTTGTATAACGAACGATCTTATGTGTGGCGCTCATATCAGCGTCATGTTAACCACCTTAAGGCAAAAAGCCGTTCAGGTAAAAACTTTAATCACAAACGGAGAAACTAATGACTATTCATATTGTAGATATTGAAGCCGTAGACACACGCTATACTAAGCAGTGGAAAGATTATCTTCCACGTCAACTGTTGAAGTCTACAAATGAAAAGATAAATGTTATTAGTGGCGGGGATACACCTCAGGCAACTACGCCTGGGGCGTTCCTCAACTTCGGCGGTACTAATGTATACAAGTCAAAACAGCTCGAGCAAATAGGAGAAATGTTTTGTAATGGTGCTGTTAAAGATGGTGATTACTTCTTATACACTGACGCTTGGAACCCTACTGTTATACAACTTCGTTACATGGCAGAACTACTAGGCGTTGATGTTTGTATTGGCGGTTTGTGGCATGCAGGGTCTTATGATCCTCAAGATTTCCTAGGTAGACTTATAGGAGATAAGCCTTGGGTAAGACATGCTGAAATGTCAATGTTTGAATGTTATGATGATAACTTCTTTGCAACTGACTTTCATATTGATATGTTTACAGATACACTAGGTGAAGATTATCAAATTGACAATGATAAAATACATCGAGTAGGCTGGCCTATGGAGTATCTAAAGAATAGTTTGGATAGTTATAAAGGTATGGAAAAACGTAACCTTATACTTTTTCCACACAGAGTTGCTCCTGAAAAACAAGTTGATATATTTCACGACTTAGCACAACAACTACCCGAATACGAGTTTGTTGTATGTCAAGAACGTGATCTTACAAAGAATGAATATCACAACTTGTTAGGTGAAGCTAAACTTGTGTTTAGTGCTAACTTACAAGAAACACTAGGTATTAGTTGGTACGAAGGTGCATTAGTAGATGCTATTCCTATGGTGCCAGATAGATTGAGCTATAGTGAAATGTCTGTGCAGGAGTTTTTATATCCTAGCAAATGGACTGAAGACTATACAGCATATAGAAAGCATAGAGGCGAAGTTGTTACACAGATACGCAACTACATGGAAAACTATTCCGACTATTTGGTTAGTTTGGAGAAACAACGTAAAATACTTAACAAAGACTTTTTTAGTGGTAGTGCATTATATGAAAGGCTTAAAGATGAGCGATAATACTTATACGTATAATTACAGTAGTGATGATACTATTACAATAGATACTAGTAATTGGGACGATAGTTTTACTACTAGTCCTTCATCTATATATACTAATGATACTTTTACATTTACAGATGCTGTGGCCGGAAAATACGGTCTTTCTGTTGAAGGTAAACTAGAAGTAGATGGCGTAGACGTTATGCAATCTATTAAAGATTTGCAACTTGTACTAGGTGTAGTTAGTAGAGATCTTGAAAAAGAAGAAAAGTACAAAGGCTTAAAACGTGCCGCAGAAGCATATGAACGTGAACTAGCAAAGATTGAAACTTTTGAAGCTCTAAAGGACTCAGCATAATGTTTGGTTTTTTAAAAGGTCGTAAACGTGTAATTAAAGATAGAGATAGTAACGAGCCTTACTTGGTTCGTTGGTATTTGTTTTTAAAGGACAGAAAGAACTTTCCGTTCAATGTCACTCTGCACAAAGTTTTAAAAAGCGACGAAGCAACGTTACACGATCATCCTTGGAGTTATGCAACACTTATACTTAAAGGTGGTTATTGGGAGAATGTTCCCGTTGTTAGTAGAGAAGGATTCATAGTAGGATCACGTGGTATCTGGCGTGGACCAGGACACTTTAGATTTCGTAAGTCAGATGACTTACATTTTTTGACTTTAGAGAAAGACAAAGACGGTAATGAAATACCATGTTGGAGTTTATTCTATATGGGCAAAAAAGCAAAAGAATGGGGCTTTGTACCTTTTGTACAAGGCATTGGTTATAGATGGCAAAATAGCGAAGATTACCTCGCTAAGGAGTAATTTATGAGTCAGTATAATGACGTAGTAGAAAGGCAACGAGATTTGTTAGAAGCAGAAAAATGGGCAACGGGTGTAAAAAGTTTGCACTTCCATAGCTTAAAAAGTATGTGGTATGATACTCATCCTGAAGATTCAGACATGGGTATGGTAATGGATGTTGAATACAACAACGGTGTAATAAAGCGTACACTAAAAGATAACAGTGTACGAATTTTTGGTGAAGAACTTAGTGGAGAACAACTCCTCGACGAATACAAAAGGAATAATAAATGAAGAAACATTATTACACTTGGGGACACATTGAAAAAATGTGTATTGATATTGCAATGCAGATGCAAAAAGACAACTGGAAGCCAGACTACATTGTAGGCATTACACGTGGTGGTAATGTTCCTGCTACAATACTGTCGCATATGTTAGGCGTTCGTTGTGAAGCATTAAAAATTAGTTTACGTGATGACGATGAAAGTGGAAGCGAAAGTAATCTTTGGATGGCGACTGATGCATTTGGATATGTAGATGAAGAAGATCGTAAAACTACTAAAAGTCGTTGGGACGTTAGTAAACGTAAAAATATTTTAATTGTAGATGATATCAATGATACAGGCGCAACACTTGATTGGATCAAGCAAGATTGGCCAGCTGGTTGTTTACCCGACGAAAACAGTTGGAGTACTGTGTGGAATAAAAATGTAAGATTTGCTACACTAACTGAAAACCTTGCAAGTAGTTTTGACGGCGTAGATTATTCAGCACACGAAGTTAACAAAGCAGAAGAAGATGTTTGGTTAGTTTACCCTTGGGAAATAGTAGGTAAGTATGACGCTTGATACATTAGAACAAGCTCAGCAAGAAGGCAGAGCACCATGGGATAACGTGTACTTAGATACTAGAGACTTTGTAGTATACGAAGACAAGTATCCTGTAACTGAAGGACATTTGTTAGTAGTACCTAAAGTAAATGTTATGGATTGTGTAGAAAAATGTTTTAAGTTTGCTATGTCAATGGGAAACGATAATGTTACAACAACCAAGAATAACGTTACTGGTTATAATATTGGCCTAAATATAGGTGTAAGTGCAGGACAAACAGTTATGTACCCACATGTACATTTAATCTTCCGTCGTGATGGAGATATGGAAGATCCGAAAGGTGGCGTAAGAGGCGTCATTCCATCTAAACAAAAATACTAAGGAAAGGAACTATGGACTTGAAGGAACAAATGATCAAAGCGGCAAGACTACATGCCGAAGCAGAGATAGAATTGCATAAGACTAACGTCGAAGTATACATGCAAAAAGTTGTAGGCATTGGAGAACATTCTGATATTATCGAAACGATACAAAAAGAATTAGATGCTATGTCTACAGCACATGATCGTCTTGAAATGTTAAACACATATTTTGCTTAATATACTTGACAAAAACCTAAATACAATGTATAATATAAGTTATATTGTGCATTGTATTTTTAACGGCAATCCACTGCCTAAACATCGGAGAATAAAAGAATGGATAAATCCAAAGAGATAAAGGCCCGTTTGCAACAAGCAAACAAACGCTTCTGGGCAGGCGACAACATTTCAGACTATATTAAAGACGGCGAAAAGCAAATACTAATTGATGAGCTTGCTGTTAAGTTTGAAGACGTATTACAAGGTCTTGTAATAGATACAGAAAACGATCCTAACAGTAACGGCACAGGCAAACGTCTTGCTAAGATGTATGTTAACGAACTAATGAGCGGTAGGTATGATCCTATGCCAGCGGCAACAGCATTTCCAAATGACAGTGACGAACGTTACGAAGGTATGCTAGTAGTAAGAAGTGAACTTACAAGTATGTGTTCACATCATCATCAGATTGTTAAAGGCGTAGCATACATTGGTATTATTGCATCAGACAAATTAATTGGTTTAAGTAAGTACACAAGAATCGCACAATGGTGTGCGATGCGTGGAACACTACAAGAAGAACTAGCAAATGACATTGTACGTGAGATTCAGAAAGCCACAGGTGCAGAACACTTAGGTGTTTATGTACAAGCAACACACGGTTGTGTTGAAAACAGAGGTGTTAAGGCACACAGTAGTCTTACACAAACAACTGTTTTAAAAGGTGCGTTTAAGGATGACGCAGGTACAAAGAAAGAGTTTATGGATAATATTAAACTCCAACAAGAATTTGCATGTGGGAAGTAGAGTATGAAACTTAGATATTCAGAAGCGTTTTATAGCGTACAAGGAGAAGGCAAGTTTGTAGGAGTGCCTAGTGTATTCTTACGTACATTCGGTTGTAACTTTCGTTGCATGAACTTTGGATTAGAAAGAGGAACGCCTGCAAGAGCAGATGGTGTAAAACATAATCCAGAAGTTAAAAAGTTACTCGATAGTAATATTATAAGTACTGTTGAAAAATTTACAGACTTACCTGTAATACATACAGGTTGTGATACATATGCTAGTATCTATCCAGAGTTTAAAAAGTTTATGATGGATAGAACTGTAGATGAAGTTGTAGAACATTTGTTATCACTTACTCCAGAAGGTAAGTGGACAATGGATAGCGGACAAGATGTCCACTTGATTTTCACTGGCGGTGAACCTTTGTTAGGGTGGCAGAGATTCTATGCTGAATTGTTAGAACACCCGCGTATGAAGGACTTAAAAAATGTTACATTTGAAACAAACACTACGCAAAAGTTACGACCAGATTTTAGAGACTATCTTAATAGTCAAGACAGATTTGAAGTTACTTGGAGTTGTTCCCCAAAACTTAGTGTCAGCGGAGAACGCTGGGAGGATGCTATTATGCCTGATATTGCTAGTGAGTATTTCAGTGTTGCTAATAGTAACCTTTACTTTAAGTTTGTTGTGGCTGACAGTATTGACGTTGAAGAAGCTGGCAGAGCTGTGGCGAGTTATAGAGACGCCGGGATACAATGTCCGGTATATCTTATGCCGTTGGGTGGACGAAGTGAAGAATACAAGCTCAACATTCAAGAAGTGGCTGAGCTCTGTATGGAAAAAGGATGGCGATTCACTCCACGACTACACATCGACTTATTCGGTAATGCCTGGGGAACGTAAATATAAAAATGAACAACACGAACGAGCTATGACAGCACCAATTGAAGACGGTGGTGATTTAGAAAAACGTGTAAGGAGAGCAGGATTATGAGCAATTGGTTTAATAAACTTTTAAATAATGCAGGCATCACAAAGAAGATTGATGAGCCGACAGTAGAGCCTTCAGCAGAAGATGTAAGACGTGCGGCACTTGAAGCAGAAAAGGTTGCCGCTACTAAAGCAGGTCAACCTTGGGTTGCTGTATTAGATACACAAGTTAATAAAGACAACATTCGAAACGGATTCTTTGAACTTGACTGGAACAACGAATTTATCGAAGAACTTCTTGATGCAGGATATCAAGGCGAATCGAACGAACAAATTGTTGATCAGTGGTTTAGAACTATTGTTAGTCAAATGCTTCAAGAAGAAGGACAAGATCCTAAAACTGAAGCAGGGTATATTAACGTAGTACCTATCGATAAAGGCAAATCAGAAGTATCTTAGTGCTTGACAACAGCCAGATTTGGTGTTATAATAGTATTATAAATTACGCAAAGGCGAACTAATGGCAACATATATTCTAGTAGATACAGCTAACACATTTTTCCGTGCAAGGCATGTAGTACGTGGCGACATTGATACTAAGGTAGGCATGGCTATGCATATTACACTTAACAGTGTTAAGAAGGCATGGCAAGACTTTAACGGCACACATGTTGTGTTTTGCTTAGAAGGTCGTAGCTGGCGTAAAGACTTTTACGAACCTTACAAGCGTAACAGACAAGTTGCACGTGATAAGATGACTGTAACTGAGTCAGAAGAAGATACAGTGTTTTGGGAAATCTTTGACGAGTTTAAAGACTTTGTTAGCGACAAGACTAACTGTACTGTTATGCGACACAAACAACTAGAAGCAGATGATCTTATTGCAGGTTGGGTACAAGCACACCCTAATGACAAGCATGTTATTATTAGTACAGATGGCGACTTTGCACAACTTATTGCACCTAACGTAACACAGTATAGTGGCATACAAGACTTAACTATTACACACGAAGGTTACTTTGATAAGAAAGGTAATCCTGTAATAGACAAGAAAACTAAATTAGAAAAGCCTGCACCCGATCCTGACTTTATGTTGTTTGAAAAGTGTATGCGTGGCGACACTAGTGATAATGTATTCAGTGCATATCCAGGTGTACGTAAGAAAGGCACTAAGAACAAAGTAGGCCTTATTGAAGCATACGAAGATAAGAGTACAAAAGGTTACAACTGGAATAACATGATGCTACAGCGTTGGACTGATCATGAAGGTGTAGAACATCGTGTACTAGATGACTATCAACGTAATGTTGTGCTATGTGATTTAACAGCACAACCTGCAGAGATACGTGCTATTATAGATGAAACAATTAACGAAGCAACAGATAATCCTAAGGAAATAGCACAAGTTGGTATGCGTCTTATGAAGTTCTGTGCTAAATGGGATATGCAACGTATTGCTGATCAGGCTCAATACTACGCAGAACCTTTACAAGCGAGATATATTAAATGAGCATAAAAGCAAAAACAATACTAAAAGACAAGTTCTGGATTGTTGAAGAAGAAGGTGAGAAGTTAGGAACCTTGAGTTTCAATGACGAAAAGTTTATGTTCTCTGCAAACAACGGTGTTGCATTCTTTGAAAACAAAAAACAATTAAAAAACGAGCTTGGGCTTACTATATTTGATAAAGAGCCTTCAGTACAGTTTGAAACTGAAAAAGAAATTTATGGGTTTCCAACTAGCACTACACCTTACAATGTAATTTATGATGTACATCGTAAGTTTGCATTGTTTACTAAAAGTCGTAAGAGCAAGAGTTTATATTGTGCAGGATACTACATTATCCACTTTGACAAAGGTTGGGTAAAGAGTTTTTGTCCTAAACTAATTACATTAGAACGTTACAACTACAAAGGTCCATTTAAAAACGATCTTACTATGCGTCAGGAACTGTCAAATGCAAACCAAAAATCTTGATCCAATAAACACTTTTCCAGTACAACAGTTTATTCAAACTGTTAAGAGTGCTGACGCTAGTAGAGCTAAAGATGTTAGAATTGACATCGATACAGCAAAAAGATTAGCATTTACACTAGGAGAAGTGATGTCTCGACTCAATGGAGACATGGAACAGTTTATTAAAGAACATGTACAAACACTAGACAATGAGCCCGTAGAGGTGCAATTAGACGGTGGTACTGAGTGGAAATAAACTAGCATTTAACTCAAAAAAGAGATAAATATATACGTAGTTAATTAAGGTACGTATATATGAGCAGACCAAAGCCAAATGTTCTTTTAGAACATGTAAACAAAAAGAATTATAGATGTGAGCAAGTCTTAGATGCTGATGCTATCTGGGCCGTATTCTATAAAGATAAACCATTCAATTTAAAAAGTTCAAACGCTTTAACAAATTATCCTGGACCAAAATATAAGAAAACAAGTTTTTCTAATCCAGGGCATGCCCACAACTTAGCACAAAAACTTAACGAACTGTTTTCATGTGAAGACTTCTTTGTGTATAAATTGTCAACAGGCGAAATTGTAACTGAATGAACTGGAAAGAAACCTACACAAAGTTATTCCTAAAAGAACTAGGTAAAAGTTTTAACGACTTATCTGTTAAGGAGCATATGCCTTTGTGGTGGCATAATACACGTAGCAAGGACACTGGTGGACTTAGACTTACAGACGCAGGATTAGATGTACTTACACAAGCAGAAGTAGCAACATACGATGTACCTTATCCACATGATATGCCGATGACAACTCAAGTTATTATCTTTTTAGACAAGTTTATTGACTGTCCTTACTACATAGGACCAAGATCTATTCAAGTAACACACCAAAAGAAGGCGGTCGAACTGTCTCTTTTCTCAGGTGATCTACGTAAGTATGGACTTACTAAAGCGTTATCTCGTCAAAATAAAGACGAAAATAATTAAAAAAAACTGCAGAAAACGGTTGACATTACCCCCAATTGGTAGTATTATATATACATAAGTTAGAAATTCGCACTGATAACTAAGAGGTAATACAATATGGAAAACGTAATCACAAGAACAGTTTCGCCGAACGGCGCAAAGTCAAGCATTAATCATGCTATTCGCAAGAATCGTCCTATCTTCCTTTGGGGGCCTCCAGGCATTGGTAAGTCTGATATTGTTAGACAAATTACCGAAGACCTTGGTAACTCGCATTTGATCGACATTCGTTTGTCACTTTGGGAACCTACAGACATTAAAGGTATTCCGTACTTTGACAGCAACTCAGGTACAATGGTGTGGGGCGCACCAGCAGAACTTCCTACAGAAGAATTTGCATCACAATTCGACTATGTCGTTTTGTTCTTAGACGAAATGAACTCAGCGGCGCCTGCTGTACAAGCGGCTGCATATCAGCTGATTCTTAACCGCAGAGTTGGGCAATATAAGTTGCCAGACAATGTTGTAATTATTGCGGCTGGTAACCGTGAAGCTGACAAAGGTGTTACTTACAGAATGCCTGCTCCGTTAGCAAACCGTTTTATCCACTTAGAACTTGCTGTATCATTTGATGACTGGTTCCAGTGGGCTGTTAACAACAATCAACACAAAGACGTTGTTGGTTACTTAACATTTGCAAAGAAAGACTTATATGACTTCGATCCAAGAAGTGCAAGTCGTTCATTTGCAACACCTCGTTCTTGGTCGTTTGTAAGCGAATTGCTCGCAGACGATGTAGACGAAACCACTACTACAGATTTAGTTAGTGGGTCAGTTGGAGAAGGCTTGGCTGTCAAGTTTATGGCGCACCGTAAAGTTGCGTCTCAGATGCCTAATCCAAGTGACATTTTAGCAGGAAAAGTCAAGGAGATGGCCAGTAAAGAAATCAGTGCTATGTATTCCCTCACTGTGTCATTGTGTTATGAGCTACAAGAAGCTGATAACAAGAACGACAAAGACTTCGATAAGAAAGTTAATAACTTCCTGCGATTTTCAATGGATAACTTTGATACTGAATTAGTTGTAATGGGCATTAAGCTCGCACTTACTCAGTATTCATTGCCCATTGATCCGGACGCTGTAGATTGCTTTGATGAATTCCATGAACGTTATGGTAAGTATATTAAGGCTGCACAGGGTTCTTAAGAATAGAAAGGGCGGGTTAATACTCGCCCTTTCACCTTTTCTGGTTGACAACACCAAGAAATCTTGTTATAATATATATATAAACTTAGAAAGGACATAGCACATGAGCGTAGAAGGTAAAAAGAACTGGTCACCTAATCCAGACATTACTGAATCCGAACTTAAAGTAATGCGTGAAGATGTACTTGATCGCATTATTGTTGCACGAGTAGGACTTCTTCTCAAGCATCCTTTCTTTGGTAATATGGCAACACGCCTTAAAATCCAAGCCGCAGACGACTGGTGTCCTACAGCAGCCGTAGATGGCAGAAACTTATTTTTTAACACTCAGTTCTTTAATGCAATGGACAATAAAGAAATTGAGTTTGTTATTGCACACGAAATTTTACATTGTGTATTTGATCACTTAGAACGTAGAACTTGGCAAGGCCGCAACTTAGATGCTATGCTGTCTAATATTGCACAAGACTACGTTGTAAACAATATTCTTGTAAGAGACAGCATTGGTACTAAGCCTAAAATTGTTGACTGTTACCAAGACTTTAAATACGAAGATTGGTCTTCAGAAGAAGTTTATGACGACCTATTTGAAAAGTATGACGAAGAACAACTTAACGCATTAGGCGAATTACTTGACGAGCACATTGACTGGACCGACGGTGACGGTGACGAAAATGGTTCATCTGGTAAAGACGGCAAAGATGACGGCAAAGGTAAAGACGGTAAAAAACCTACTTACTCTAAAGAAGAACTTAAAAAGATACGTGACGAAATAAAAGAGAACATGATAACAGCCGCACAGAGTGCAGGTGCTGGTAATGTTCCTAAAGGTGTCGAACGTATGATCAAAGAGCTTACAGAGCCTAAGATCAATTGGCGTGATCTGCTTCGTCAGCAAATTCAATCAACAATTAAAAGCGACTATACATTTAGTCGTCCTTCACGTAAAGGTTGGCACACTGGTGCTATATTGCCTGGAATGAACTTCCAAGATACTATCGACTTATGTATTGCAATCGATATGAGTGGTTCAATTGGCAATGATCAGGCAACTGATTTCTTAACTGAAGTAAAAGGTATTATGGACGAGTACAAAGACTATGCAATTAAATTGTGGTGCTTTGATACTGGTGTATATAACGAAGAAGACTTTACTGCCGCAGAAGGCCAAGATTTGATGTCATATGAAATCTTAGGCGGTGGTGGTACTGACTTTATGTGTAACTGGACATACATGAAAGACCAAGGCATTACGCCTAAAAAGTTTTTAATGTTTACTGACGGTTATGCATGGGATAGCTGGGGAGATCCCGACTACTGTGATACAGTGTTTATTATTCACAGTAATCATAATAAAGAACTATTAGCCCCATTTGGAGTTACAGCTCATTATGAAGCTCAAACAGCCTAACCCTTTAAACTACTTTAAGGTACGCAGCACTCAATATTTGCCTAGGCATTTTGAAGTTGTTAGTTTACCTATTTCCTACAATATGGAAAGTAGTATTGAAAAGTGGATATTTGAAAATTTGAAAAATAGATATTATGTTTCACGAGAAAAGACTCGTACCTTTGGACATAGTAATATTAAAGTAGGATTTGAAGATCCAAAAGAAGCAAGTTATTTCATGTTGGCGTGTCCACATCTGAAGTACAAATAAATAAAGTACGCATATATATTAATATAGGAGAATATAAATTATGAGCGACGAAAACAAAACAGAAGCACCTGCTACTGAACAACAACAAGCACCTGCACCAGATCTTACTGTACAGGATCTGACAGCAATGAAATCAATTATTGATGTTGCATCAACTCGTGGCGCTTTTAAGCCTAACGAAATGACTACTGTCGGTACGGTGTATAGTAAATTAGAAGCATTCTTAAACGCTGTACAAGCACAACAAGAAGCTAAAACGGAAGCACAAGAGGCTCCAACAGGAGAATAATATGAAACATATTGGTAGACAAATTAATCCAAAAAGACGTTGCGTAGTAGCGTATAGAGTCGTGCCTAAAGAAGCAGATCAATGTTTAGTTGTATTCACTGACAGTCTTGAATCAGACGCACATGATGCGTTAATGAACTTGGTTGAAAGTAATGCAGGTCAAACAGCATACGAACTCGCAGAAGCAATGGATAGAACTCAATTACCAGATGGTAGAAACATGCTTAGAGCATTTGCCGGAACCGGTAAGTTATCAAAGATGCCAACTGATAAAATTGAAATGACTCCAGACATGCAGAATACTGTTACGTTGTCAGAACTTAATAATGCTATTGCAACACAAAAAGGTGTTACAGTAGAAGACTTAGCTCTACAACCTCAAGACAAAGGTTCTGAAAAGTCTGAGACAACACCACAACCTGTGATTGCAGAAGCACCAGTTGCTCCATCATCTAACGATGTTTTAAGTGACGAAGACTTAGCAGCACAATACCGTTCTCAAGCAGATACTTTATTTAAAGAAGCGAAGCGTTTAAGAGAACAGGCGGAAGATCTAGTACCTACTAAGAAAAGTAGTAAGAAGTCCGCCGCAAGTGCCTAAGAAGAAGAATAAACTCAGCAAACAAGTTATTGACAAATGGCCTGAAGTACTCGGTAATATCGACATAAAAGTTGTTCCTACTGAATACATTAAGGCCGTTGAAGTCACATTCACAGACGGTAAAATATGGGTTATAGAAAATGATCCTAAACTTCCAATAGGCGAAAATGCAGAAGCGTTCGAACAAAGTATGGAAGACCTTATGCAAGAATACGAAGATGTACTACAAAGTGTGAACTTTGTGGTAGATATTGAACGTGTAAAGAAGGATATTACCAAACGTACAAAGATATTTATGAAGAAAAGAAAATAACTCTTTTATGATAAATATATATGTAAACTTAAATCATTGGGAGTTATAACAAATGGCATTGCGATTAAGAAGAGGCACAGATGCACAAAGATTGACACTAGACGGTGTAGCTTTGCCGGTGCCAGCTGAAGGCGAATTAATATACACAACAGATACTAAGAAACTTTATGTAGGCGATGGTGCTACAACAGGTGGTATTGCTGTTGACGTTGCTAACTCTACCTTAAGTGTTGATGATTTAAGCGATGTAGATATTACTTCTGTTGCTCCAACAGCAGGGCAAAGCCTTGTATGGAACGACAGTGATAACGAGTTTCAACCAGGCGATGCAACTATACTATCAGATAAATCAATTAATGCACTACTAGACGTAGATACAGCATCTAATGTACCTACTGTAGGACAAGTATTAAAATGGAACGGTACAAAATTTGTTCCAAATGACGATCAATCAGGTGGCTTAGTTGTAGGTGCTACTTACCAAATTAACATTACAGGTGATGTTACAGGTGATGTTACAGGCGATACAGCAGGTACACATACTGGTGCAGTAACTGGTAATGTAACTGGTGACTTAACTGGTGATGTAACTGGTTCAGTATTTGCTGATGATTCAACTACAGTTATTGATGGACTCAACGGACAAGTATTAGGTAACGTAGTTAACTCTACTGTTACAACACAAGATGTTAATACTGCTATTTTAAGACTTTCGGGCATAGACTCAACAGGTAATAATAAAGCTGGTATTAAGATTACTACGGACGGAAACGCCGATGATGGTTATTCACTTTTTGACATTGATGCAGCTACAGAATCCGATGTAGGTTCTTCAGTTGTTTTTACAAAATCAAGAGGTACACACGCATCTAGAGCAGCTGTACAAGACGGAGATGAAATATTAGGTATTAACTATTTTGGTTATGACTCAGCTAATAATCCGGGCGCAGCGGCTGTTATCCAAGTAGCTGTAGACGGTACTCCTACAGCAGGTTTTGTACCTGGAAGTATTGTATTTGGTACAACTAATCCAGTAACAGGCACAGTAGCCGCACTTACATTAAATGCACAACAGACCGCTGTATTTGGTGGTGCAGCAACATTTGCTAATATGACAACTGGTGTTCGAAATGCACTAACACCGGCAGCTGGCATGGTTGTGTTTAATACTACAGA
>Ga0233438_10001294_pt1 | contig 27725 bp, 28 predicted proteins | sample SI_123_September_FD_182720 | JGI IMG/M metagenome (GOLD analysis project Ga0233438, IMG submission 182720) | Seawater microbial communities from Saanich Inlet, British Columbia, Canada - SI_123_September2016_10_MG | ecosystem: Environmental > Aquatic > Marine > Inlet | place: Canada: British...
GTGCTCATTCAATTGATGGTGATAAAAAGTATGAAGGTAAAAAACTCACTGCAGCTACATTCGGGGGTACGGAAGATGGATCTACTGCAGGTCCTGGTACTGAAGCTGGAAGCAGAGACTCTGCAACGGGAGAACTAGCAGGTGCTGGATTTGATAAGAAGTTTGCAGCACTGCTAGGTAATTATGAAGGTCTAAAACTAAAGGCATATGCTGATGCTAATTATGGGTGGGAGATTCCTACGATTGGTATTGGTGCAACTTACTATCCAGAGGGATTCCGTAAGTCTGGTAAGGTTCAGAAGGGTGACACGATTACTGACGATGAAGCATATTGGATCAAGTCTAAGCATATTGTTGAGCACCGCAAGCGTCTCACCGATGAGGTTGGCAGTGACTATAATAAGGCACCGAATAGAGTAAAGGCAGGACTAGAGTCTGTAGTCTTCAACTATGGATCTTTGTCTGGTGCTGGTATAAAAGATACTGTGAAACAGTCACTGAGCAGTGGTAATTATGCCCCAGTTATTGATGCATATCGTACTAGATTAGCAAGTCATAACGGTGGTATCAATAACTGGCGTCGTAATGATGAAGCAGGTGTGATGCAAACTGGAACTAGTAAGCGTGCTGGTATTTCTTTTGCATCACACGGTGGACCCATCAAGTTAGTCAAAAGTCTCTCTGCTGGTGGTGGTCAGCAGAGTCCAGAATTCCAAAAACAATTCCAAAAACAGATGATGCAACTCAAGCATCAAAGAGATTACATTAGGGCAGCGATGAGCTCACCAGTAGGACCAAAATCACTCGGGATGTTCAAAGATCCTCGTACTGGTGGTCTAGTCAGTGCAGCAAATTTAGAAAATCAATATACAGCGTACAAGCAGAAGGAACGTTCTCTGGAACGTTTGGTAAAAAATAGAGGTAGCACTTCTGAACCGAGAGGGGAGGTAGTACCTGCAAATATCAAACCTCCTACTGTAAAACCACAGCAAGTACAACTTCAAACTAATAATGTTGCTACAGCAAAGAGTGCGGTAAAAGCAAAACAGAAAACAGGAGCAGCTGCCGCAGTTGCACAAACACAACAGCAGAATCAGGCAGCACAAAAACAAGTACAAGAAATGTCTAAACCAATACCAGATAAAACAGTCAAAGTTCCTGTTCCGAAAGGTGGCGGCGGTGGTCGGTTATCTAGTGACGATATATACAATTATCGTCCTGGATTTGGTCTGTTTGCTGGAGGTTTCTGATGGATGTAAAAGGAGGACAGGGCACAACGGGTTTTAGTCTTGAGATTGAAGGCGTTGCAGGACCAGATAACAAAACTAATAAGTTTGATGAGTATGTAAACGAAGTTAGAATCATGGAGGGGATTGATTCCCCTTCTATCAGAGCAATTATAGCATTTGATGACTCTGGTGATGTCATCAGTAGATTAGCAGGTGGTGAAACATTCTTCCTTACATTAGAAAACGATGTTAGTGGAAAGAAAGTTGAGTATAATCTTCAACTTTATAAGATCACTGATCGTGTTAGATTTGAAAAACGTAACGTATATAATTTACACCTCTGTTCAGAAGAGTTTCTGAGAAATGAACTTGTCAATGTATTTGGTTCATTCCAAGGTAAAAAGACTGATCAATATGTTGGTGAGTATCTAGGTTCAGACTATATCAACACTGACAAAGAGTTGTATGCAGAAACAACTGATGAGAAGTTTTCTTATGTTTGTCCAAACTGGAGACCATTCAATGCTATCAATTACCTAGCAGAGAAGTCTCTTCGCAAGAAACAGACAGGTAAACTACGTCAGAGTGGATATATTTTCTACGAGAATACATCTGGATATCATTACATCACAATCGATGCGATGATTGAGGATGCAAATAAACAGAAACCAAAACGTGAAACGAAAGGTACTGCTAAGAGACCACTACCACAACTGTATTACTATGGATATGGTCAAGCAAACCTACCAAGTATTGCAGAAGAAACTAAAGACTTTATCATCCAAACGATTTCATTTCCTAAGTCTTATAACCTGCTAGAAAATCTTAGGCATGGTACATGGGCAGGATATACACAAGGATTTGATCCTGTTGATCTTGCTAAGAGTTCTAGTGGAGATCAATCAGGCGATCTACCATTAGCATTGGATGAGTATGCTATTAGAAGAAACTGGAAAGACATGGCACATGTCAATCCAAAAGGTAAACCACCATTTGATATGAGTAAGTTGGCACCTCAGGGTGAACCATCGATGGTTGATACTCCTAGACGAGTAAGACTGAAACCAGTCATGACTCGTGGTTATGGCAACATGGAGAAGAAAGAATCTAAACAGTCTGCTCCAATTGGTGGACAGAGTGTGAAGTCTATTGTTGAAGCAGGATCATACAATTTCCTAAGACTGAAGAGTCTTTTATATCAACAACTTCAAGTTACTGTACCAGGTAACTTAGATTTGATGGCAGGTCATGGTATTCATATCACGATCCCAAAGGCACTACCAGATAAACCAAACAGTACAAATATTCCCACAGATCAACGTTGGAGTGGTCTTTGGATCATTGCTAGTGCTGAGCATAAGTATCATGATGGAAGAATGATATCGATTCTTCTATTGACTAGAGATTCTACACCTGATTCTGGTGGTGCAAGTTCTAAAAATAATGAGAGTACCTCAACCATTGCTGGTAATTCTAGTGGTAGACGGAGACGTAAGGGACGTGTTCGTAAGAAGCGTAGAGGACTTAGACGCCGTGGTGCAATGCCTGCTGTTGGAAGTGGACTGGGTAGCAGGAAGAAGAGACGGCGGAAATCTAAAAAACGTGGTAAGAATGTTAGCAATCCCGAAAGAAGACAGCGGCGTAATAAGAAGAGGTCTACAGCGGGACGGAGAGCGATCAAGCGTAATGATACAACGGCACGGAGAAAGAATCGCGGCGGCCGCCAGGGTTCTGGAGGAACTCGTACTAAGAAGAGGAACAATAAGACGAACAAGAGACGCAATCGTCGGCGTAAGAACAAAAACCGTTGACACTAGAGGGTAACAATATTATACTAAATAAGTACATTCCCTCAGACTTATTTCTATGGAATCAATTGAAAAGCATATTGAAAAGGACAAGGAGATCCTTGACAACCCTCTAACTTCACCTAATCAACGTCGTCACATTGAAGGTGAACTACATGAATTGGAAGAATATGCAGAACATCACAAGGAAGAGATTGAAGCAGGTGATCATCATGATCCAACACCACTAGAACTATACTGCGACACCAATCCATCAGAACCAGAATGTTTAGTATATGAAGATTGAAGATTATGTTCTAGGTGTTTGGGATAATATTGAGCAATGTTCAATGTATCCTACAGATTTTTCTAGAATAATTGTTGAATGGATCAAGATTCCAGACGGATATGAATCTTGGCAATGGAAACATCCAGAAGGTAAAGAAAATGCCTATCGTCATACCTTACACAAATTCGTAGAGTATGATGATGGGTCTGTTGTTATGGAAACTTATAACACAGATTGGACAAGAAAAGGTAACTGTGCTATTGTCTTGACACCACGTAGAAATGGGTGGTTTGGACAAGATAATGGTAATTGCCAAACTAAGAATGGTACGCTAATTGCTACAAAGATGGAATTACTTCCTGATTTGTATAGAGTATATGATAGAGGCACCGATCAATATGGCGAGTATGTCTTTGGTGGTTGTCAATTCTATGAATTCAAAAGGCGTAAATGAAAACGAACTTTTGATTCTGAAAAAGGGCGGAAAAAAACTCCGCCAAAAATGAGACCTATAAGGTTTTTCCATAAATAATGTACGATTTGATTTCATAATATGGCAACGTCCCAAGTTGAAGGATATGTAAAAGAACGTCAGAATGACTTCTTTGGTAAGGACGGAATGCAATGGTGGATCGGTGAGGTTGAAGATAACCAAGATCCCCTGCAGATCAACCGTGTCAAAGTAAGAATTTTGGGTTGGTATACAGATGCTGATGGTGGTTCTATGGAGACACTACCAACAGATGATTTGCCATGGGCGTTAGTTTTACAACCTACAAACCAACCAGGTAATGATGGTCAGGGACAGTCTTCTGGTCAATTGCAATCTGGTGCTATTGTTCTAGGTTTCTTCCTAGACGGTGAAGAAGCACAGATGCCTTGTGTTATGGGAGTTCTTCGTACTATCAAAGGTGGAGAATCACGTAAGGAACCACTTTTTGCCCTAACTGGCGGCGAAATGCGTAAAGTGGTCAATTACACCACTGCCTCAGGTGCCAATAATACGGCAACTATGGAAGGAGACGAGCAAAACGCAAATAGAAATAATTCAGTCCAAACTGCAGGAACTAAAGAGGACTCTCAAAGCGCACCAGCGAACCCGCAGGGCGTTGGCGTCAAAACTGGTACGGCAGGCGCTGCAAAGAGTATTGGACCCCCAGTCGCTGCTGCAGACGGCGTTGGTGGACCTTCTAAGACCCTTACGGTGCATCTAGAATCTGTTCTTGATACAGCAGCAAAAGAACTGTCTGGAATCAAGCCTCAAGGTAATGGATATGTCAGTCTTGCTACAGGTGCTCCAGTTGCACTTGATAATATCATTGGATCTGTAGAAAACGCAATTGCGGCGATTGGCGGTGAAGCAATTGCTGCTATGCGAGAGTTTTTGACAGAACTTGCAGGAAAACTAACTTCTGGTGGTGCTATGATTGCATCATTTACTGGTATTCCAACTGCAACAATGGCAATTGTGAAAACTGGTATTCAGTTGATTTTGTCTCAGATCTGTACTCTTGATGATCAGATCGGTAGTTTTATTGACATGGTGATGTCACCATTCAGTTCATTTATTGAATCTGCCCTCGATAAAGCATTGGACTTTGCTAGCGATTTTATCAATCAGGGTATTGATAAACTTGGGCAAGGCATTTTGTCAGCAATGGATAGTCTTCTGTGTGCTGTAAAGAATATTGTATCTGCTGCTGAAGGTATTCTTTCTGGTATTGGTGCTGCAAAGAAGATTATTGATACTTGGAAAGAAGGATCTACAATTTTTGCTGATGGATTTGATCTTGCGTCAGTTGGTTTTGAAGGGTTCTTGCAAATTGTTTTGTTCTTGTTCAACCTCTTTGATTTTGGGTGTGATAGAACCAGACAAGATAATAGAACAAAGGCATTCATCCCATTCTTAGGTACTACTTATTGTGATGCAGAAGGACTTGCAGATAAATTAGGAAACCGTAAATGTGGTGACTTAGGAAGTGGATTTGCTCAAGGTAGTCGTAATGTTGCATCAGATTTTGTCTCACAAATTTATAACGATGCTAGTCCTTATCTGACTCAGGCAGAAACTTTCATGAGTGGTGGTTGGAAACAACACACTGGTGTTCCTGGTAGACAATCCCAGACTGAAAGAACTCCTTCTGGTACTGTGCATACATCAATTTATGTCGATGATAATGCATATAAGAAGTATCTTGCTACAGAAGCAGGAAAAGACGAAAAGAAAGCACTTTCTAGGGATAAAAGTAAAACTGACAAGAAACCAGTAGCAGGTGACCATAGTCAATATGCAAACGCATATACCGTTGATGTTGCTAAAGATCTTTGTTATAACATCCGAGGCGATGAAGTTCACACTGTCAATGGTGATTATCACCTAAAAGTGACAGGTAACTTCCATCTTGAGGTAGGTGGTGCCATGATGGTTACTGCTGTTGGCGCTCCACAGCAGAAAGATGCTAATGGTAAAACTCCTAAGAAGACAGATAAGATTCAAAAGCACCAAATCAAATTTGAATCTGATGTAGATATCAGTTCATCTGGTGGTACACTCAAAGTGAATGCTACTGATGGTCAAATCAATACTATGAACACCTCTGTTGGTGCTCCAACAGGTAATACTGAGATCAATGCTCCATCAGTGAATATTCGTGGTGGTGATATTGTTATGAGTGCTAACAATACATTGACAACATATTCATCTGCTCAGTGGCACTTTGTAAACGTACCACCATTGCCTAAGGCAAAATCGGGTGTATTCTGGCAGTGTAATGGACCCTATGATATTATCCTAGGTCCATCACCATCAATTGATCCTATTCCTAGGTTCTCTGTTGTTACACCAGGTCCATTCTTGGTAACCTGTAAAGTAGGTGGTGCTTTGTTCAAGGTTGGTGCTGGCGCATTTGTTGCTAATGTTGCTGCTGGTGCGGTCCTACTAAAAGCAAGTGCTGCAGTGGATATCACTGGTGGTGCAATCGTCACGATGAAGGGTGCAATCGTAAACATCCTGGGTGGTGCGATCAACCTGAATTGACAATGCTCTCTGGGTGTGCTATGATCAGGGGGTAAGCGAAACACCTCCATGGAAGAAACCACCCAGTTCCTTGAGCATGTGGTCATAAACGTGGCACAACGCAAGATCGAGATGACTTCTGATCGTGGTGACTACGAAGAAGTTCAGTTCCTCTGGGATGAGGAAGGACGTGAAGGATTCACTGATACCTGGAACATGATCAAAGCATTTGTCCCTGATGAAATGTATTCTGTAAGACTATGAATCAATACGAAATCTCTTATGAAGAGTTCGAGAAGAATCTAGAATTCTGCATTGAACTCACTGGTAGGGAAAACATTGTGTGGAAAGTACGTTTGGAAAGCGGGAAGTATGTCATGTGCGTACCTGTTGCTGAACGTGCTGCACCTGTCGAACCTGATATCCTTGACATGGTGAATGAATTCAAATCCCAATTTATCGAAAATAATGACACCCGTGACTAAATGGCAAATCTAGTTCGTCTAAGGGTCTTAGGTAGTGCTCTTGTTATTATTGCCTACTTTATTGTCCTTCATGTAAATGTATTAGTTGGTGTAACTGCACACTTTGTTGCAGATCTAATTTCAATTCCATACTTTATAAAGACAAAATCGTGGGATGTAGTTATAATGCTAGCATTCCTATTGTTCATTTCGTTATCTAAATTATATCCATGAGACCTGAAACCCGTCGATCAATGGAAATGCTGTGGTCAGCAAAGTGGAACTTGCCAAAAGCAGCAAAACATGCTAATCTCACTGAGAAGGAAATGAAAATTACCTTCAACGAATACTGCAATTTTCACCCACCTACATATAGTATCGATGACGATCCCCAAGCAGTATCAACCAGGAGGACTTGAAAGACTTCCTGCTAACATACTGAGATTACTTAGTGAATTAGAGGGATCTTATCAACTCTGTAAGTATATGGGTTTTGAAGAGGATATGAAAGTCCTTGAAGAAATGAAAAAACCGTATTACAAACTATATTTCAAACTTCTAAAAGAAGAAAAACAAAGGGGAGTACAAAAGAACTCTGAATAGAAAGAGCGCCCCTTTTGAAAAAAAATTATTTATTACCATGATCCAACTATTGCGAATGGCGTCGGGCGAAGAGGTTATTACCGAAATTCTCGACGAAACTGATGACATTATTACTGTATCAAACCCGATTGTTGCCGTTCCTGGTGAAGGTAACAAAATCGGTTTTGTATCTTGGGCACCCTTTCTTTCAAAGGAATCTACTGATAAACTGGAAGTGACCAAACGATTTATCGTTTTCCGTGGAGAAGTCAATGATGATATTCATGACTACTATATGAATACATTCAGTACAATTATCAAACCAACCCGTAGTGCAGGTAAACTAGTTTTATGACAATTGAAGGACGCCCTGAAATGGAACTTTGGCAAACTCAATACGCTGTTCAGCGTAAAGATCGAATGGGTGACGCTATCGGAGATTATCTAAGTGATGATAAAGTGGAAGCGAGGCAAGCATACGAGGAAATCCTCTCGGAAGCGATCGACTGGAGAGACTACCACCAAAAGCAACTCACAAAAGCACAACAATTCCTTGATCTCATCCACCCAAACCATGGAGAATCACTCTCAAATCTCGACTTTCTTGACTGAGTGGATGAGTTATAGGTTTGCATGTGAGTCTCTAGATGTAAGACCAAATGTCAATAGGTTTGCAAAATACAATACCTTATATCCAAACACAGAAAAACTATGAAAGTTGCAGTTCTTGGCAAAGGTCTAGCGGGAGTCCTTACAGCATTATATTGGCGACATTACTCACCTAAGACTGAAGTCGAACTGTATTATGATGAGGAGATTGATACAGAACCTGTTGGGTCGGGATCCTTTCCTGGTCTAACAGGTTTTCTGGCAGATACATTTGGATGGAGTCTAAACTGGCACGATAATCCTTGGAAAGCAACTCCTAAGTTTGGTATCAAATATGAAGGGTGGGGAGATAAACCTGAATGGTTTCATCCATTCAACTTTGATGAGGTAGGTATGCACCTAGATCCTCATCTATTTCAAGATTTTTTATGCGATACAGGCATCTTCAAGGTAACTCAGAAGCATATTGAGACCTATGATGAATGTGACGCAGACTATGTGTATGACTGTAGAGGATTTCCTACAGATTATACAGACTATAATATAATTACTAACCCTTTGAATCGGGTAATGTTATCTAACATGCCCAATCCAGATAATGTTCCATGGACTAGGACTGTCACAACACCAGATGGATGGACATTTGTAATCCATTTGCAGGATCGTGTGCAATATGGATACTTATATAATAGTGATATTACTAGTGACACTGAAGCAGAGATAAATTTCAAAGAACAATTTGGTGTAGATAATATTACTGCAACCTTCCCGTTCAGGAACTATTATGCCAAAAGTCCTATTATCGATAACCGAGTATTCCTAAATGGCAACAGATACTTTTTTATCGAACCTATGGAAGCAACATCTGTTGCTGGATATATGAAGTGGATTGAACTTACGATGGAAGCAGTATGGGGAGAAAAACCAATACAGAAAATTGAGTATGATATGCAACGCTCAATCAAAGAGAATGCTAACTTTATCCTGTATCATTATAAGTTTGGATCTAAGTATGATACGCCATTTTGGGATTATGCAAAAAGTTTAGAACTCAACGATTCATTTATTCAGAACATAATTGATGGCGACATCCGTACAAATATGGTTACTTATGGTTTCCATACATCTCAGTCGGTCATGAACATGTATGATAATCTAGGACGCATCTACAAACCAGTATAAATAACTTTTGTAAGAACTATATCGTCAGTCCGTGGGAACCAAAAAGATTTCGCAATTAGAGGACATTGCAGATGCTGCCTTATCGGGTGAAGCAATTCTGCCTGTCGTAGTATCTGACCCGCTTATTCCTAACAGGAAAGCGAGGATCAACCAGTTATTCAAAGGTGTGGGTGCGGGGTCTAAATCTGATCCTGGGATTGCCTTTGATTTGGACCGTAATTCTGGAGTGTACCAGAATGCATATGACCAACTTGGTCTATCATGGGGTGCTGGAGGAGTGTATTTCACACGTCTCTTGAACTCTGATGGTAGTACATCAAACTATTTGACTGCACTAGATGATTTAGTAGATAACTCCGACCTTGTTCTTGCACCCAAAGGTACTGGATCTGTACGAGTTACAGGTCAGTTTAGGATTGACGATACTGCAATGATTCTTGAGGATTCTCAAGGTCAAAAAGCACGATTTGAAATTTCTGGTATTGGTAGTGGTACTGCTATCAGAATCTTCAACCTCCCACCAGTTACTGCTGGAAATGGTACAGTTCTTGTAGGTGATGACTCTCAGCAAACACTGAGAAACAAAACTATCTTGGTTGATGAAGACAACTTTGTTTTGGTTGATGGTGATGAAGAAGCAGTATTCCAGATCAACTGGGATGAAACTGTTGCTGCTAGACGTTCTTACTTCTTACCTGATGCTGGTGCAATTACCACTACAGCAGAAGCAAATGCTAACCACTCCACGCTGTTAGATACTAAGACAGAACAAATTGTTCTCAATAAGAATTTTGTTTCAGTCAAGTTCCAACAGACATTTGACTCTGAGTTTAGTGCTAATATCAATACATCAGAATTGACTGCTAATCGTATTATTACGATTCCTGATCTGAGTATGACATTATTGGGAAGAGATACAACTCAAACTATTACTAACAAAGTATATTCCAATGCTATTTTTGCATCTGGTACAACGATCTCTAAGAAGATCAACTTTGACCTTGACAATCTGCTTGAGAATACAAACGAGACGTATCAGTTCCCATCTAATGGAATACTAAATAATGCAGGTGGTAATAACATTCTTGTTACCGAAAGAGCAGCACAGGATCTTAGAAACAAAACTCTACTATCTCCCGTTGTTAGACCTGCATTTGGTGGAGCAGGCGCGGTTATCTTCAACCTAGATAATCTACAGGCAACCAGAACAATCTCGTTCCCTGATGCAGATGCAACTCTGCTTTCTACAGATAACGTTACGCTAGATGACGTTACCTTCGGTGCTGGTATCGGTGCTGCTACCCTGACGGGTAGAACAAGACAACAACAATTCTTCTACGCTGGATTCTAATAAAAAATGGCAACGCAAACAGGAAAACTAGCATCAGCGAAACCAGCTGCAACTACATGGACTGCCCTGTATAGAGCGCCTATCGACTCTTCTGCGAGTGGCGTTCTAAACATGGTCAGCGACGGTACTGCTGCTAATGTTCGTGTTGGTGTGAAAAAGTATGACATCGCAGCAACGCTGGATGCATCTACTTATCTTCTCCACCCTGGAGATGTGATTACAAATAAAACTCTAACATTTGATACTTCAATTCCTATTATTACTGATCAGCAGGATACATTTACTCCTGGTCAGTTGATAACCACGAATGATGGCGAAACCACATTCAAATGGGAATCGTATTATGTTCCACCCTCAACTGACTTTTATGTAAAGAAGATTGGTATTCTTACATATAGTATTGAGAACCAAACTGGTAGTTTCTCCGTTGGTGAAACAGTAACTGGTGGTACTGGAAGTGGTACAGCAGTTATCTATGATATTATTGACGGTTCTCTCGGTGGTTCTACTCTCTATCTCGGTCCTGTAACTGGAACCACTTTTGTTGAGGGTGAAACTCTAACTGGTGGTACATCTTCTGCAACTGGCGATATCGCTGCTGGTGGTGTTGGTGTTTCCCGTGATGAATTCGTATTCTCTGATAATGGTGCTGGCGGTACTTATAGTCTGCGTAGATCGGCAAGTGTGACATTGTTCTTGGATAGAACTTATAAGTTCTTTGTACAAGATGCTTCAATGTCTGGAGTAGGTTTTGCATTATCTACAACCATCAACGGTACATTTGGTATTGACCAAACTGCAGGAACATCTGATGATGGAACTGAGTATGTAAGTGGCAAGACAAGTAGCGGCACAGCTGGTGCTAGTGGAGCATATGTTCAGTATGATATGAGTGCTAATGGTGGTGGCGATGCTACTTACTATTACTTTGACACTGCCGATGGCACCCTAGGTGGTAGTGATCAATCACTGCTATTGTCAGTTGATTATTCTTATGACACCATCTACATCTATGACCTTCAAGGTACTCTGACTAATGCAAGTGATGCTATTACTTTGGGTCAAACTACATTTACTCTAACCTCTAATGCAGGATCTAAATGGGGTTATGTTCAGGAAATTTCTGGAACATCAGTAAATATTGTAACTGGTCTTGGATCAGCAGACTTTGCAGGTGCTGACACATTCTATGATGTGCCTAAAATTGGTACAGCATCTAGGTCTCTTGCAACAATTAGTAGCATTGATACAGCAGCAAATGCTATTGATTCTGTAGATCAAATCATGCATGATAACTCAGTTGATGCTGCAGAAAGACTGACCTCACTGATCATTGGTCCTGGTCAAGTCCTGATGGTATATGCCGCAACGCAAAATATCAGTTTTGACTATAGTGGATTCCAAGATAGTTCTTCAGACTTCTCTGTACGATCCTTTGATGTCAATGCTGTTATCGCTGCTGCTGGTGGTGCGTCAGGTGGCGGTTGATCGTCGCTCATAAATAACAAAGAAGGATAGTAGATAGCAAATGTCACTAACAAGACTCAAGAATATTATCACGTCCCGTACGGGACGTATTATCTACGTCAACCCCGATGATTTCGATGCTTCGGATGCGATTGACAACAGAGGCAACTCTTCATTGAGACCTTTCAAGAGTCTGCAGCGTGCATTTCTTGAGGTGGCAAGGTTCTCGTATCGTGTTGGTCTATCAAACGACGAATTTGACGCATTTTCGATCTATCTCTATCCTTCTGAGTATGTCGTTGACAACAGACCTGGCGATGTTCTTTATACTAATGTAGCGCCACTTGACGCTAACTCTAACTTTGATGTTACCTCACCTAATAATGTACTGTATAAGTACAATTCTATTGAGGGTGGTATTATTGTTCCTAGAGGTTGTTCCATTGTTGGTTCTGACCTCCGTCGTACTAAGATTATTCCTAAGTACATTCCTTATCCTACTATCTACGCTGCAAAAAATATCAATACTGAGGACCAAGTTCCTTCTCCTGTAAATATTTTTAGCGTAACTGGTGGTTGCTATTTCTGGCAGTTCTCATTCTTCGATGGTGATGACACTGGTGTATATTTTAGACCAGACTCTACTGAAACTATTCCTCCATCGTATTCACACCATAAAGTAACAGCATTTGGTTTTGCTGATGGTGTAAACACTCTTTCCAAGTTGATTGAAGACGGCAGAGTTCCTAACAGTGATTACTCTGCTGTTGCTAATATCCTTGACAGAACTGACCTCGATATCTACTATCAGAAAGTATCGAAAGCATTTGCTACAATTCCTGATACTTCTGGAGATCCTGATACTGACCAGATTCAGGCAAGGGTTGAGGAAAACAGGATCGTTGGTCCTATTTCTGACGAATATCGTATTTCGCAAATTACTCGTAACGGTCAAACTGCTACAGCGGTTACTGTTGATGAGTTTGGTAACCCACGAAACCATGGTTTCTCTGTTGGTGTGAACGTCAACATCAGTGGTGTTACATCATCTACTGGTACATCTGGTGAAGTGGATGCATCATTGTATAATGGTTCGTTCCAAGTTACATCTGCATCAGGTAATGTCTTTACTTACCAGATGATTCAGGAACCAACTGGTACTGCAATTGGTTCAAACATTGTTGTCAAAGTTGAGATTGATACAGTTGACTCTGCATCACCATACATGTTCAACCTATCCTTGAGATCGGTTTGGGGCATGAATGGAATGCACGCTGATGGTTCCAAAGCAACTGGTTTCAAATCAATGGTTGTGGCTCAATTCACGGGATTGAGTCTTCAAAAAGATGATAGAGCATTCGTACGATATGATGAATCTACAGGTAACTATCTTGCAGCAACATCTGGAGATGGTGCTCACTTAGATGGTTTCGCACGTTATAGAAAAGGATGGGAACACACCCATGTTATGTGTTCTAACGACTCGTTTATTCAGGTCGTTTCTGTGTTTGCTGTGGGTTATGCTGACCACTTTGCTGGTTTCCGTGGCGCTGACATGTCGATCACGAACTCAAACTCAAACTTTGGATCGACAGCTCTTAGATCTAAAGGTTTCAAACTAAAATCATTCACTAAAGATAAGTCTGGACAACTTACACATATTGTTCCACCTAAGTCTCTTGCAGACGTGGACGAAGTATCAGTCAACTGGGTAAACATTGACATCACTCGTACTAGACAAGTGAATGGACAGTTGAATAACATTGGTCAGACTGCTGGTAGTAGATTATATCTTTATGGTTATACTGCATCAGATTCTACTCCTCCAACTCGCATTCAAGGTTATGCAGTAGGTGCTAGACAAGATGGTACTGGTGCTTCAGCAGTTGCAGATAAAGTAAAATGTCTCTTGTTTGCTGATAACAGTGCAACCACTGCATCAGTAAGAAGTGCAGCAATTTCACCATTCGGTCCTACTGTTTCTACTTCTGTTGCTGGTGAAGCAGGATCCCCATTCCAATATGATGAAGGCACTTATGGTGGTGCATTTGGTCAAACTGGTACTGATGCTAACGGTAACCCAATCTACAATCCTGCTGGTTGGTATATTTCTACAAGTCCAACTGATAACCAGATCTATGCTTCTATCCAGACGGGTAGAACTAAGTACGATAGTGTAAACTTCACACCAACTACGTTCATCTCTCGTGTTCCTGACGCAAGAAACCTGGTTGACAGAACTTATCGTGTACGAATGGTGATCCCACAAGATCAGCAGTTGCCATTGCCACGTTCACCTATCTCAGGTTTTGTTCTACAACCACTGAATACAGATACTACTAGATACGAACTTACTCAGACATTCTATCTTTATGATATTGAAACTGTTACTAAGTTTGTTAGAGGTGAGAGCGATGGTGTTTACTATCTGACACTGCTTTGGGCATCTGTTATTCCTGGTGAAGCAGGATCTCCTGTTGGTAACTATGATGATAAGAGATTCTCTCAGAACGTCAATGAGGTATATCCATCGTTTGACAGAGACAACCCTGTAGCAGATCCTTCTGCAGCAGTATCTGTTGCCGATAAGAGAATTATCGGTTTGGTATATTCTACCAACGGTGCTACACCTGCTATCAATAACAAAGATCCTCAGCGTTCTATCACTAAAGAATCGGTTCTGAAACTGGTTGCTGATAGTGGTTGGTCACAACCTGGTACTACGCCTAACTGGGATGCAGCAAACATTCAGTTGTCTGGTATTCCACTGACTGCACGCTTAGGTGATGCTGAAACTCGTAAGATTCCTATTCGTGTTGATGGCGAAGGCAACCTTGCACCAATTCCTGTAGAACTGAGAAGACACTCTATTCTACGTTCTGGTAACCACACCTTTGAATATACTGGTTTCGGTCCTGGTAACTATTCTACAGCATTCCCACAGACACAGGTTGAGACACTTACTGATGATCAGATCAAGTTCTCTCAGTCAATCAAGGAAGATGCAGGTGTTGCATTCTACTCAGGTCTAAACTCTAACGGTGACCTATTCATTGGTAACCAGGTTATCAACCCAGTTACTGGTCAGATCACTAACGAAGATATTGCACAGTTGAATGTTGTTGGTGAAGAGAACACAACCATTCAAACGTTCTCTGAGTTGGTGCTGACTGATAAACTAACTGTTATCGGTGGTGGTTCCAACGCACTGGAATCAGTATTCTCTGGTCCAGTCACATTCCAGAATACTTTGTCATCTACGGGTAATATACTTGCACGTAAACTGACATACAACAACCAGGATGGTACAATCCTGAAGCAGACGCTGTTAGCACCAAAAGATTCTAATGGTTTACCTGACTTCTCGGCATTTACTGCTGGAACATATGATACACCTGATGATGGTGATATCATTTATAATGAAAACTGGGAACTTGGCGATTCACTTGGTTGGATTCGTTGGCAGCAAAACTGGTATGAGTTTGGACTAACTAATACTGGTGCAATCGATCTGACTGCTGGTGGTAACGTTGGTCTCGGCAGAACTGCAGCATCTAACGATGCTAATAACAGACTTGAGGTGCAGGGTAACACCTACATCGATGGTGATCTTACTGTTACTGGCCGCGGCGCAGTTTCTCCTGCTAAGTATATTACCAGATCTACAGTTCTAACGGTAGCACAGAGTACATTTGCAATTACTGGTTATAGCAGTCTTACTCATACTGCAAGTTCAGTGCTTGTGTACATCAATGGTGTTGCACAAATTGGTGGTGTCAACTTCAACGTTGATAGTAATGGCACCAACGTTGTGTTTGATACAGGCACAATTCCACAGGCAGGTGATACAGTTCACATTATTGAGCTGCCTATCTAAATAGTACACAGGGTATAAGAACGAGAAATGGCACTTACTCAAATCAATGGCAATAATATATCTCAGGCAACTGATGCCACGATTTCTGCCTTACGGTTCCTGAACACTAATGGTGACGCAATTCTGACGTTACCTATTGGAACTTCGGCGCAAAGACCAGGATCACCTGACGATGGTACTTTGCGTTTCAATACTACAGAACTCGGGGCAGAGATTTATAGAGAAACTGCACCTGGATCTGGTGCTAGGGGTTGGTTCCCTCTTGCTGGTGGTGGTCCTTCCATTGGTGAGAAAAGTGTTATCAGAACTAATGCTGCTACAATTGATGAAAACTTGACTGTTGGAACGACAGGTACTAATAATGGACCTGAATTTGCCAATGGTTTGAGTGCAGGACCAATTACAATTTCACAAGGTTTCACAGTTACGGTTCAGTCAGGAGCAGCGTGGAGCGTTAGATAATGGGTCGCCTAAATGTAACAAACATAGCGGGACTAGATACTTCTGCAACAGTTGAAGGTGTAACTATACCTCAGTTCAATGTGCATGTGAATGATCCATTACGTGTTGATGGAACATTACAAATGGAATCTGGAGCGAAGACTCTAAGTATTCCTAACGCACCTGTAAATCAAAGACCAGTCAAAGGTAAAAGAGTTGGTTCTTTATTTTATAATGAAACTGATAACAGAGTTGAAGCATGGGATGGCACTAATTGGGTAGCATCTGGAACTGGTGCTACTTCTGCAACAACATTAGGACTTCCCTCTAATCCTGCTCCTAGCGGACAGCATCTAAATTATGCTGGATTTGAGACGGGATATTACTATATTCAACCTAATAACGAAAGTTTAGCATACAGAATGTATGTTGACAATCGTAGATATGCTGGTGGTTGGACTTGTGCTGTTGTTGTTAGAAGAGAAGATTGTCAATCTCATGTAACTAACGGTCAGTACGGTACATTTACCAGAACTGATGGTTATCTGCAGGGTCCAATCTATGATGCTCAGGTTACTATCAAGATGGCAGATACTTTTATTCAAAACCTGAGGAATAGTAGTCTATATAGAGGGCAGACACCATATTGGTTAGAGTCTGGTCATTGGACTAGTAACTATGGTCCTATCAATCAGTTCTTTCCATTTGCTATGACTATTGATCTACTCAGTAGTGCAAGTGGTCAAAATGCTCGTACAAACATTGCCTTGCAATATGAAGGACAATTCAATGATAGAAACCCAAACACGGGTACTCGCGGTATGGGAGATCACCATACAGGTGGGACTACTTATTTCGCTTACGGCAGGCATCCTGAGCAAGGGAACCAATGTGGATTCAGACAGGATAGTTTAGGTGAAGCAAACGGATGGTTCTGGGTAAAATAACATGAGTAAGTTATACGTTGGAGATATAGCAGGTCCTATTCTTGGTGTTGTAAGAACTCAAGCAGGAACCACCATGAAGATCAACATTGAGTTAGATGCTCAATGTGGTAATGGTGCCCTAAAACTTCCTGCTATTACTAATAGTCAGAGACCTTCTAGTCCTGTTGCAGGTCAGTTATGTTATAATACTGAACAAAACAGGGCTGAGATATACAATGGTGCCACTTGGGTTGCTGTTAGTGTATCGACTGAACTTTCTGCTGGTATGACAGCAACTGGTGGCAACTTTACATATGACTATGATGGTTGGCGCATTCATACATTTACTAGCAACGGTACATTCAACGTTACTGCCGCAGGATATGCTGAGGTATTGATGGTTGGTGGCGGCGGAGGCGGCGGAGGTCGCTCTGGCGCTGGTGGAGGAGGCGGTGGTCTCGTTTATTATGGTGCCGAACAACCTAGAATTGGTACAGAAAAGCATTTTCCTACTACTGGTAATCACACTGTTACTGTAGGAATTATTGGTGGTGGTGGAGCTGGTACTGGCGTCCCTGGTAATAATGGTGGTAACACTACTATCAGTGGTCCTGGATCATTTGTAAATATCACTGCTATTGGCGGTGGTGGAGGCGGTGCTGACGGGCAGAACAACGGGTCTAACGGTGGATCTGGTGGCGGTGGTAGATATGATGCAAACGGTGGTACTGGACAGCAATCTGGATCTGCTACAGGTGGTTTTGGCACTAATGGTGGATATGGTACATCGAACACCTGGAATGCAGGTGGAGGCGGCGGTGCTTTGATGCCTGGTAACAGAGGTTGGGGACCATCTACTGGTGGTAACAACTCCGTCTCTGGTGAATGTGGTGATGGTGGTATTGGTCTTCAGTATAAAATTTCTGGTGCTAATAAGTATTATGCAGGAGGCGGTGGTGGAGGATCACACGACCCCGCTCATACTGGAGGTTTTGGTGGTCCTGGTGGCGGGGGAAATGGCGGTGCTCCTGGAGGAAACAACGGGGGTATAGGTGGTGTCGATAACACTGGCGGTGGTGGTGGAGGAGGTTCAACCAACTCTGGCAACGGTGGCGGTGGCGGCGCAGGCGGTACTGGTGTAGTAATTATCAGGTATAGAATCTAATGAGTACAGTAAAAACAGCGAGTATTGAAGGAACATCTGATAACGATTTTGTCGTTGTCGTACCTAGTGATGGCAACCTAATTATTGGTGGTGGACTAGAGTTTGGTGGTGATGCAACTTTATCAATTCCTGTAGGTACTACTGCACAAAGACCTACTGGTCAGGCATTACAAACAGGCATGATTAGATTCAATACTGATGTAGGATTTATTGAGGTCTATACAGGTGCTAACTGGATCAATTTTGGAGAGACTACAGCATCAGGTAGTTATGTAGATTTAGGAACACAGGCAAATCCTGCCCCATCTGCACTTGCTATCAAGAAACAGTATCCTAATGCACCTGATGGTGTCTATTGGATTGATCCATCTGGAACTGGTGGTGGTGCCTTTGGTCCTACTCAAGTATATTGTGACATGACTACCGATGGTGGTGGTTGGATGATGGTCGCATATGCAGGTAATATCAACACCAACAAAACAAACACTGTTGGCAGTAACTATCTACCATTATTCAATACATATGGTACGTTATCTTCTACTGCAAAAACTAATAGAACTGCGTTTTCACGCATGGACTTTGCAAAAGCAATTGAAGGTGCAAGTGATACGAGTCAGATGATGGCACGCCGTACTGAATGTCAGAGTAAAATCTTTATTTGGGAAGTAACTGAACTGAATAGATTTGACACGACGGCGAATGTAAACTGGACATTTCCTGCCAACAATATTGGTACTGTTATTCGTAAATGCAGAATGAGCAATAAAGGACCTATGGGTCTGGTCTCTAGGGATTACATTGCAGGTGAAGCAGATCGCGTACGTTATGAAAACGGACCATCATATCCTGGTATTGCATGGAACTCTAGTTTCAATGCTAATAATGATAACAGTGGTAATTTTGAGCAATTCTTAGTACGTCGCTCTATTTTGTACTGGGAGACAGGCGAGAGTAGTTATCAGGCAAACCAGTGGTTCCACGCTGATCCAATGCATTTAGCAGCATCTCGTGGTCCTGATAATGCAGTACAGGATATGGAGTTCTATTTCCGAGAGGAAGAACCTGGATTCTCATAAATAAACAAGAAGAGGTAACTATACGAAATGTCTAGACTAAATGTTGATAGAATCTCAGGTCTAACTGCTGGAACGGGTGCTCCCGAACTAGAGATTGACAGTAGTGGTCGTTTCAATTTCGATAGCGGTACTCTGTATATTGACTCGGTGAATAATCGAGTGGGTGTTGGTACTCAGACTCCAAGCGTGTCTATGGACATGGGTGGTGCTACTGATGGCATGGTTCTCCCTAAGGGCACAGACGCTCAGAGACCTGGATCACCTGCAACAGGTATGCTGAGGTATAACACTACGTCAGGCAAGGTTGAGGTCTACGACGCATCCAACACCTGGGCAGATGTGGGTGGTGGCATTCCTGAGATGAATGATGACACTTCAGGATCAGTCCTACGTTGTCGTCGTGCTAATGGTAATGCATATGACGATGATACTACTAGAAATAATGATACTTACGAAGCATATTGGACACACGATCTAGACGCAAACTATAGACTAGAAAACCTCACACAGTGGCCCTTCAGATTTATTATCAACCGTGGATATACTATCGGTGGATATAAGAACGCTGCTCCTTATCGTAATGGTAACCGTACTACTCACTCTGCTGACGTTACACTGTCACTAGGTGATGTTATTGATAGATCTGCTGCATACATTGGCGGATCAGCAAACGGTATCAACCTCTTTGTTTACAACTGTGCTAACTCTTGGTTGCCTGCTGTTGCAAACACCTGTTCATATTCAATGATTACGGAAACAAACCGTGGTCAGAATAGCAACTGGAATACACTGAGAAACAGATCTTACTCTGGTGCATGGACTGATTTCCTTGGCAACCAATGGTATACAAACAACGGTAGAAACAGAGCATATATTACTTCAGGTAATGGTAACACTGATCGTCACGATCTCAATACTGAGGTGATGCTAAGCGATATTAGTGGATCTATCAACCGTGTTGCACACGCTGAAGGTGAGTATTACTCCTGGGTGTCTACAGGTCACTACAGATTTGAATTCTCTAGTGAATCATATACTGCCTGGTCTAACTATGCACCAGCACCTAACAGTGGTGGTCTGAATAAGCACCTTAGGACTAGAATTGGTTTCTTCTATTGCTCTGAGGGTACAAACAGAAACAGAGCGATCACGAAGCGTCGTGACTCTGATGCTGTCATTCTACGTTCTGGTATTACAAAACCAGAAGCTGGTGGTGAAGAGAACCAGCACACTGGCATGAACAAAGGTTACTGCATCTCTAACTATAACGGAGCACAGAACAATAACTCTTGGATCTATTACTATTACGTTGATACTATTCTCTTCGCTGACTCAACTATCACATACAGAAAAGGTATTCCTGGATCATCCTCTGGTGTAGGACGTGAGGCAGGAGACATGATTGGTGCTGGTATTGTTCCACGTTCCTACATGACTTACACAGGTTCTGGTTATCAGGCAATCGGCGGTGAACCACTTGCTGATGGCACTGGTGCATATGGTGGTTTCGGTTCTTACTAATAGGAAATAACAATGCGTACATACTATCTCGCAAAAGCAGGCAAATGGATGAACTCGATGCCAGATGAGTTCGTCAACTATTATTCTGTCCTAGATTGGATCTCATTTTCTGTTGCGACATCGAATAAGACTATCTTTGAAGATACTTATAATATGACTAATCCTCAGAATAGATTCTATATTCTGAATGAAATGATAGCAAGTAAAGGATTTAGATCCTTTGCTGAGGTTAGAGATAATATCAAAGTAATCAGAACGGATCTTGAAGGTGGTGAGATCATTGATAACACTGCTGCTGGTGGTGTTGATACTGATGAAGACAACGTGAGTTCTGTAACTAACTCTTGGGAACCTACGTCATTTGCATTTGATCCACAACTAAAATTCCTTACTGTTAGTCAACCAACTCAAAATCCTGGTGAGAAGGTCACACTTCCCTTTGATCAGCAACGAAAGGATGCAACTGTTCTGGCAATGAAAGCAGTCGCTAAGGCAGTTATTGAAGAAGAAATGGATAAGCGTCTTGCAAAACTTGATCTGAATAATACGTTAGAACAAGTAACATTTGAGTATCAATGGGAAGAAGCACAAGCATGGGCAGCAGATAATACTGCTGATGTACCCATCTTGACAGCACTTGCTACTGCTAGGGGCTTGACAGTTGAGGATATTGTTGCTAAAGTCAACACTGCAAGGGTCAATCACAGGACTAGAGTAACTACTCTGCTTCAGAAGATGGCACAAGTAAAGCAGGCATACAAAAACTGCGCTACAATCAAAGAGATGAACATTTTCTATGAAGACTATTTCAACATTGAAATGCCACAAACACAAGCAGTTGAGACTGGCAGACTTGTCATCGATGAAGAAACTGGTAAAGAGACCCGCACTAAGGAGTTAGGAATCGGTTTCGCTTTCTGAACTATATAATTTAGGTAACTAATCATTATGTCATTATCCGCTGATCAGATTATTGACTATTCTGTGAAATATGCAAGCGGTCAAACAAAGTATCAAAATGAAACTTTTGTTGGTAAGTCGCATGTCACAAAATATCGTCAAGTAAGACAAGCATTGCTTGAACTTGAGAACAGAACCCATTCACTGAAGAAAATTGAATTTGAAATTGAACGCGAGAAAGTTCATCAGAAGTATATCGAGAGGCGTCTTGAAGAGTGCGGAGATGACTATGAGCGTGAGTTGCTACAGATCGATCACAAAGATAAGGTCATCGATATTGAGATCGCAGAGCGTAAGTATAAGCGCCAGGTAAAAGAATCTGATCATTTTGTCAAGATGGTCCAAGATGCATGTGAGACAGAAGAAGATCTTCTGCGCTATTGGAATGATGATGAGGAAGAAGAGAAGAAATATTGGATCGCTCGTATGGGCAAACAGGCAGCACTTGACATGATGTCATTCGGTCGTATTAGTGTTGGTAATTTAGATTCTATCTCGATGATGCCTGAGGAGGATCAACTAAAAGCATTGTCAATTGGTTTCCAATACAGTAACTTGTTAGGTTCACAGTTACAGAAGATTGAAAGAGCATTGAAACCTGCTGCTAACGAATTGCTGCGTGATCCTAATAACTTTACACTTCCTAGTTGGGAAGGTATTGAGGACACAATGAATATTCCTCTCCATGATATGATCACTGGTGGTAGTGATGCTATCACTAACATGTTGCAAGGATCTGAGGACTGATGTCATACTTTAGTTATGATGGTCCATCCGCTCCGATGGATTCATTTGTGCATGAAATTTTTTCTGTGCCATTGTTTGAATTTACATGTGCTGTTGAGGAACAGCGTGATATTGTAAAAGAACTGCAAAAACCTTTACAGAATCAACATTTTACACCACAAGGTGAAGAGCAAGATGCATTTTCATCTCGTGATACACTACATGAAGAACCACTATTCAAGAATTTTGGTATCAAAGTAGTTAGCGCACTCAATAATGTATGGGACAAGTGTGGTTATATGGATATCGAACCATATATCACATCGATGTGGGGCAACTCATTGAATACTGGTGGTTCTCTTCATCCTCATGCACATAGTAATTCATTTTTCTCTGGAGTATGGTATCCTAATGATGTAGAGATTGATGACATGGGTGGTGGATGTGTAAAGTTCATCGATCCATTATCATCTCGATATCAAATTATGCCAAGGATTAGGAAAACTAACAAGTTCAACTCAGGCGAAATTATTATTCGTCCTAAGAAGAGTATGCTACTAATTTTTCCTTCTTGGTTGGAACATTGTACAGTTCCATCAACGTTAGATAAACCAAGATATAGTATCTCATTCAATATTTGGATGACAGGTAAACTTGGACATGACTTCGCCCTAAATCGATTAGAATTTTGACATGGAACAAATAAGCAGTAATGTGATTGAGGTATTCCCTCAAGCGATTGGCGTTTATCGTATGCCTCAGAATGGCATTGATGATGTAAAAGAAAAATCTTTTGGAGTAATAGATCAGTATGCTGCTGATACTAATGTCTCTAGGATGAATGGTAATAGTATTGATCTACAACATTTTTTCAATACTGGTGGTCAATGCCTTCTCGATGAACCTGGGTGGGATAAGTTTCATTCATGGATCAAAGAATGTACGTTAGACTATATTACTAACACACTAGGATATAAGTGTGAGTCTGTTGTTGTCACTGATTGTTGGTTGAACAAGTGTGATTATGCTGGGTATCAGTTCATGCACTGCCACAGTAATTCATTCATCAGTGGTACATATTATGTCAACTTTGAGACTGGTAAGCATCCACATCTAGGATTTCAGTTCCCTGGTGGTGTCCCTGGTGCCATGCACAAACCATACTTAGAACTGACAGAATCTAAGCAGACTAAGTATAATTCTACTGGTGCTATTCTTCCTAATCGAGAAGGTGATCTGATGTTGTGGCAATCTAATCTACTGCATGGATATGAGAATAGTCATGCAGACAATCGTGTAAGTATCTCATTCAATGTTCTTCCTGAGGTACTCGATTGTAGAGGTACATATTCATTCAAGGTGGTAAAGCAATGAGTTTCAATTATATTGACGAAGAGAAATTTCTCAAAGCAGTACAGATAAATCCTGATACTGAATTATCTACAGTACAGATTGATGGTATGAACTCCTTCAAGATGTATAGAAACTTCCTAAAGAATCCTGAACTGTATGTTGAGGTAATGGAACAGTTTCCTGTAATCTCAACACAATGGAAACGTACAGGAGGATTTGCACCTGGTTGGCGTCAAGAAATCCCACCATATGCTGCGGCAACTATTGTTGATCGCATTCGTAAGGATGTAGACTTTGCACCAGTTCGTGTGTTTACTAATGTATTCACAGGCGATATGCCTATGATTGAGAACTCTGAGCAACCACATGCTGACGTGTTCGTTGACCCTGAAGGTCAGTTGAATGTTATCAACTTCGTATTCAATCTTTGGATGTGTGAGGGTATTGGTGGCACTGCATTCTGGAAGTGGAGAGATAAGAAGTATGTCACTGAATTGAACAGGGAAGAGTATGAAGAACTATTCCCCGAAACCAATACTAATACTACCGTTCCATGGAAATGTTTCCGTGGTAATGAGGATTGGAAACTTGACACTGTTGCACCTATTGAATACAATAGTTGTCTAGTATATGATGGAGGATTCTTTCATTCTGCATTCGTTCCTGAGTTATCATTTTTGGATGAACATAGATATTCATTAGTTGGCATGGGAATCCGTAATCAAAATGAGTAATATCACACTATTTGAGCAACCTAATCCAGCAAGAACGCCAGTAGCGATTCAGTTTAGTGCTAAGGCATGGCATGGTAAATGTATTAGTCCTCAAGAATCCTTGCAGTTAGCACAATTAGTGCTATCAAGGGAAGGAGATCTAATCAAAGAGCATATGGATCACACTGATGATGGTGGTACTGGTCTTGGTGAGTTTTCTCTTGCTGCTAAGTTCAGAGCATATAATATGTTTGCATGGGAAGATGAGACATGTAAGCATATCAAGAACGTGATAAAGCATTGTGTCAAGGACATGTATCCTGACTATGATGAACCTCTCTATGGAAGAATGTGGGGTACTATTCTAAGACGTGGGCAGTCAATCAAACCACACCATCATAATTTTGATGAGTATAGTTTTCTCTCTGCTAGTATCATCTTACAAAGTGAGACTACATCCACATTTTATCAGAATCCATTTGGTAACAATGCTATCAGTTATAAGGATGAAGCAGGAACACTAACTCTGTTTCCAGAGTATCTTACTTACTGGACAGATCAACATAAAAACTCAGTCGTACCAAGGATTGCATTAGGTGTTGACATTCTAACTGAGTGTGCTTTAGATGACAATCATAGACAAATGCTAGTAGGTATATAAACTATATAAAGCGTCTAAAGAATCATCTATGAAAGTCGGAATTATCGGTCTTGGTCGCATGGGCGAGGGTATGTCTCGCCGCATGATGAAACATGGCATTGAAACTTGGGGTTATCGGAGAAACCGAGAAGCAGCAGAAGAAGCATATGAAAAAGGATATGTTTCTGGCGTTGTATATGGTATCGAAGAACTATCCAGAGTTTTGCATCAAGATGGACCAGCAATCTATCAAATGGTTGTACCAGCAGAGAACGTTGAGAACACCCTCCAGGAGATCCTAGAGAGTGCTACAGAGGGTGATATTGTCATAGACCATGGTAATAGCAACTTCAAGGATTCTAGACGCCGTGCTAATCGTCTCAGTAAATTGGGTATCCAATATATTGACTGTGGTACATCTGGTGGTGTATATGGTTTAGATCGTGGTTATTGTCTGATGGTTGGTGGTGAAACATCTGCTGTACAGGTTTGTTCACCTATTTTCAGGGCATTGTCTCCTGGTATTAGTGCTGAACCACGTACAGATCCAAAATCTATAGCAACATCTGCCGAGTATGGTTGGTTGCATTGTGGACCACCAGGTGCAGGGCATTTTGTGAAGATGGTTCACAACGGCATTGAGTATGGAATCATGCAAGCATATGCTGAAGGATTCAATGTACTTCATGAAGCAAATGCAGGTGCTAAGTATGTCAAAGAAGGAGATGCTGAGGTTGCTCCAATGGAGAATCCAGAAGATTATTGCTATGACATTGACTGTACTGAGGTTGCTGAGTTATGGCGCAGGGGTTCTGTGGTTGGGTCTTGGTTACTTGATCTTACCGCTGATGTACTACGCCACGATCACAACGATCTCGGACAGTTTGACGGGGGAGTATCAGATAGTGGTGAAGGTCGTTGGACTTTGCACACTGCTGTGGATCTTGGTGTACCCACTCCTGTTATATCTGCTGCCTTATTTGAGAGGTTCAACAGTAGAAGATTAGGTGAGTTTGGTAACCGCGTACTCAATGGAATGAGATATATGTTTGGAGGACACAACGTAAGATGACCCTAGCACATGTCTTACTTTTCGGATCACTACCCTTTATATGTGCCACCATATATTTCGGGCACAGAAGAGGTGAAAATAACTATTACGAAACCGACGCCTACGGAGGAAATGGAACAGCGCATTAGAATGCGATTTGCATTCGCTATGTCTTCTTTCGGGAGAATGTTTACCCCTGGTAAAATATCATTTGATATGAGGGCACTTTGTAATGAATGGTCTATGATTGAAGACCAACCACCTCAAGGTGATTTGTATCTAGTTGATCGTTATTTTCTAGAACTTTGGAAGAAAAGAGATGAACCTCAAGACTAGTCTTTTCGCAACAGTGATACTAACAACAGTGATAGTTAGTATCCATTGGAGTTTACTAAATGGGTATGGATTATGATGTCAGGCATATTTGTATTTGTTTTTGTGATATTGCTTGTGTTTGGTATGGAACTAACATGGAGTAACAAACGATGACTAATTTAGCACTAAAGGCAGCACACTTTGCTGCCGCCACACTCAACAATCCTTTTGGGATTGGCACACTAAGTCTTATACTAATAGTCGTACCTATCATTGGTATGCACCTGGTTCATAAAAATGGTTGGCAACATTGGGAACCATTTGACAAGAAGCATAATTAGTGCTAAGATAAAAGGGTATCAGAGATTATTATGATCCGTAATGCTATTTTGAGTGGGTTATTCCTAACTCTAACGGGCGGTGTTGCCGTATCTGCGATGGAGAATATCACTCCTGCTAATTACAACACCAATCACTCTATGGGATGTATGCTTCTTGGTGAGTGTACTGATCAAGTGGAAGCAATCTGGGGTATTGGTTACCTAAAGCAACAGTATCCAGAAGCAGATTGGAGTCCAGTAGAATTAGAATTCTCTAGAATTTTGAATGCACTGACACTTGTCGATGTTCAAGTATATCTTGCACCACAAAAGTATTTCCCTGTAGGACATCGTGGTGTATATCATACTGTATCTAATAACTTCTATCTGAATGATGCATTTATGCACCGTCCTCATGTTCTGATGAGTGTAATGCGTCATGAAGGATGGCACGCTGCACAAGATTGTATGGCAGGAACTATCGAGAATAGTATGATTGCTATCATCAAACCTGAGGATGAAGTACCTATGATCTGGCAAGAAATGGTGAATAGAACATATCCACCTGCTGCAAGACCATGGGAGAAAGAAGCAACCTGGGCAGGTAAAACTGAAGGTATGACTCAAGCAGCACTTGAATCTTGTGCTCGGGGTACTATGTGGAC
>Ga0233438_10001297_pt1 | contig 27675 bp, 23 predicted proteins | sample SI_123_September_FD_182720 | JGI IMG/M metagenome (GOLD analysis project Ga0233438, IMG submission 182720) | Seawater microbial communities from Saanich Inlet, British Columbia, Canada - SI_123_September2016_10_MG | ecosystem: Environmental > Aquatic > Marine > Inlet | place: Canada: British...
TTGTGAATAAAATCGAAAAGACGCTCTATTCGAGTATTGAAATAAAGAAAGTCTCAATCGAAAAGAATAGCGGACAAACAATTATAGAAGGTGATCCAATTCCTAAAGATAGTATCATCCAAGGACTCTTAAGTGAAGCAGGTAATTATGCTCTAACCCAAAATACTAAAACCCATTTTTTAACACCTTACAAACCGTTATTGATCATATTGGGGTATTTGCTTGCTGTAACGCTATCCATAGCATTTAGCTCTGGAAAGTTTGATATTCACAGTTGGATGGGTAATTTCATGGCTAGTTTCTTTTTGGTATTTTCATTTTTCAAATTACTTGATGTTGCTGCTTTTGCTAATGCCTATCAATCCTATGATATTATCGCTTCAAAATTTAAGATTTATGGCTATGTATATCCTTTCATAGAGTTACTATTGGGATTTGCTTATCTGTTTTTTTATGACTACACTATAACAAATAGTATCACTGCAATTATTATGTTTGTAAGTATAATTGGTGTTATTCGATCCGTATTGAGTAAATCTGAAATACAATGTGCATGCTTAGGAACTGTTTTTAATCTCCCCATGAGTTATGTAACAATCATAGAAGATGCTATCATGCTGATTATGGCATTATTTATGCTATTTTAAATTAAAGATGAAAAAAACATTCTTTTACATATCCTTAATAATAAGTGTCCTAATCTTTGTTGGTCCAGGATGTACTAGTGAAATTCCAGAACCTGTGCCTGAATCTGCACCAGAGAATCCGAGCATCACTCTCCAAATAAACCATACATTGAATGCAGATTCATTTGAATTAGATAACGATTATATTATCCCTAGTTCTGAAGTGGTTAGGTTCAGCAGATTGGCATATATACTCTCCAATTTTTATTTAATTCAAGAAGATGGCAGCAAATTATTCGTGGACAACACCTACCATTATGTTGATTTAAGAAGCTCAAATCCAAGCTTACTTCTCTCTAATATTAAAAAAGGGAATTACCAAGGTATTGGGTTTTCAATTGGATTGGACTCAGCTACCAACCATGGCGATCCCAATAAATATGTTTCTGATCATCCATTAGCACCCATAAACAATTCACTCCATTGGAACTGGCAAGGCGGCTACATTTTTACTGCAATTGAAGGAAAAACACTGGTCAATAACAAAAGCTTTTTATTCCATTTAGCCGGCACTAAGAATAGAGTGGATATTGAACTTCCCTTATCATTTACCAAAAATGAAAAATCATTGAATGCTCAACTTAATTTTAAAGTAGAAGAACTATTTATTAATCCCAATACCTATAGCATTGCAAATGATGGATCAAGTACTCACAGTATTGATGATCCCGTAACTTTAAAACTCTTCGAAAATTTAAGTACTGTATTTTTATTAGAATCCGTTATAGAATAAAATGAAGAAATTATTGATCATATCGCTCATTACGCTCGGCATATTTGCTTGTAAAGATGTAATCAATGAAATCCCGGATAATCCCTATCAAACTACTCCCTATGCCTTTGATTATGATCGGACTTTGCTACCTCCTCCAAGAATACCCTCGGACAATCCATTAACTGAAGAGGGAGTATTGCTCGGGAGAATGTTGTTTTACGACCCAATTCTGAGCGCAGATAGTACACAAAGCTGTAATTCATGCCACAATCAGTCCAATGCATTCACCGATAACGGGCTTCAATTTAGTACTGGAATTGAAGGCATTACAGGCAAAAGAAATTCCATGCCTATTTACAATCTTATGTGGCATTTGGACGGCTTTTTTTGGGATGGAAGAGCAGATATTCTTCGTCATCAAGCCATATTACCCATTATCGATGCAACAGAGATGAATGAGACCATTGATCATGTATTGTATAAGCTTAATCGATCTAATAGTTATAAAGAACAAGTAAAAAAAGCTTTCGGAGAAGAAGAATTAAATGAAGAAATAATAGGTAAAGCACTTGAGCAATTTATGTTTTCTATCGTTTCCGCAGATTCAAAATTTGATCGCGTCATGTTAGGAATCGAAACATTTACACCTGAAGAAAAAATCGGTCAAGTAATCTTTAACTCAGAAGCCATACCTATACAGGAGGAAGCAGACCCAAATAATCCACAAAATTTTGGTGCCGACTGTTTTCATTGCCATGGGAATAGTCTATTCATGCGTAGAGAATTTTTAAGCAATGGATTATCAGGCAATGGAGATCTTGGATTAGCAGAATTTACTGGAGTTAGAAGAGATGAATTTAAGTTTAAGACACCTTCATTGCGCAATGTAGAAAAAACGGCTCCATATATGCATGATGGACGCTTTGAGACGCTTGAGGAAGTGGTACAATTTTACCTAAGTGACATGAATGCATCCAGTGCTGTTGATTTTTCAAATGCCCCCAATATGCATGCGCTAAAAGATTCCGTATATTTGAGTCCAACTCATAAAAAAGCACTCATCGCCTTTATGAAAACATTAACAGACGAAAAATTATTAAAAAACGAAAAATATAAATCACCATTTTAACCATTAATTTATCATGAAAAATATCATCATTATCGCATTATTTTTATTTGCTAACTCATTATTTGCCAAGAATGTTACTACTACATTTAAAATAGACGGAAACTGCCAACTTTGTAAGGACAGAATAGAAAAATCATTGGACATCTCAGGTGTAACATTTGCAGAATGGGATCCTGAAACTAAACTGATAACCGTCAGATTCAACGACAATAAAATAACCTTAGAAGAAATTCATGCTGCTGTAGGAAATGTGGGTCACGCAACAGAAAAAGTTAGTGCAAATCCAGATAAACAAGCAAAACTTCCAGCTTGTTGTCAACCTAAAAAACCAGTAAAGGCATGCAGTTCATCTACCCAAAAAGGGTGTTGTGCAAAAACACCACAAAAAGCTTGCGATACGAAGGAAAAACAAGCTTGTAGCACAGAAAAAAAGAAAGGTTGCTGCTCAAAATAAACTGATTTACACATTATTCTGGTTATACCAACACTAACTAATTATTGAGAACATAGGACTCTAATATTTGACGTCTAAAAAAGGTGTCCATTGAAAGTCTATTACTTATTTATAATCTTATTTTTGCAAACATTTAATCAAATAGAATTATGGCAAGACAACTTCAAATACGCGAAGCCCTCCGAGAAGCAATGAATGAAGAGATGAGAAAGGATGAGAATATCCTTTTGATGGGCGAAGAGGTAGCTGAATATAATGGAGCGTATAAAGTAAGTCAAGGGATGCTTGACGAGTTTGGAGATAAACGAATTATTGATACACCCATCGCAGAACTTGGTTTTGCGGGTATAGCTACAGGAGCTGCCATGAACGGACTAAAACCGATTGTTGAATTCATGACATTCAATTTTAGTTTAGTAGCCATTGATCAAGTAATCAATGCCGCTGCAAAAATGAATAGTATGAGTGGTGGTCAATTTACATGCCCTATGGTTTTTAGAGGCCCTACAGGAAGCGCTGGTCAATTGGGAGCTCAACACTCACAAGCATTTGAAAACTGGTATGCCAATTGTCCCGGGCTTAAAGTTGCTGTATTATCAAATGCATACAACGCCAAAGGGTTGTTAAAATCCGCCATTATCGATCCTGATCCTGTAATTTTTATGGAAAGTGAGCAGATGTACGGCTTAAAACATGAAGTTCCTGAAGAAGAATATTACATTCCATTAGGACAAGCGAATATTCAAAAATCAGGCACCGATGTAACTTTAGTTTCTTTTGGGAAAATGATGCGTGTTGCAGAAGAATCTGTAAAAGTATTGGCTGAGAAAGGCATCGATGTAGAACTCATCGATTTACAGTCTGTAAGGCCTATTGATTACCATACTGTTGCTGAAAGTATTAAAAAAACAAATCGATGTGTAGTACTTGAAGAAGCGTGGCCATTAGCTTCTATATCCTCTGAAATAAGCTACATGATGAGTCAAATGGTCTTTGATCATCTTGATGCCCCAATCAAACGAGTAACAACACTAGACACCCCACTACCCTATGCTGCAACTTTAGTTGAAACATGGTTGCCTAATGTAAAGCGAGTTGTTGATGCAATTGATGCTGTTATGTACCGATAACAGCCTTCGGCTAATTCTTGAAACGTCCTTTACTGAATATTCTAACACCGGTGTCTTTCCCTTTGCGAAGTTCTTTTTGTTCATCTTCTGTTAATGAGGCTATATACTGACAAGTTTCAGAACAAGTTCCGGAATACTTCTCCGCACATTGGGGACATTGAATAAACAATAAATTACATGCTTTATTTAAACAATTTGTGTGATGATCAAATGGTTCTCCACACTGATGACAATGAGCGATGATATCGTTGGTAATCCGCTCATTGAGACGATCATCAAAAACAAAATTTTTACCAATAAATTTATTTCGCACACCCAACTGTTTGGCATCTCTGGCATATTTAATAATCCCACCTTCTAAGTGATATACGTCTCTAAACCCTTTGTGCTTGAGATAAGCACTTGCTTTCTCACACCGAATACCACCCGTACAATACATGACAATGGGCTTATCTTTTTTATCTGATAATTCGTCTATAACTAGTGGCAGTTGGTCTCTAAATGTATCTACATCTGGACACCAAGCACCCTCAAAATGACCTACTTCACTTTCGTAATGATTTCGCATATCAATAAGTATCGTATCTTCTTGATCTGTCAAAGCATTAAATTCCTCTACTTGAAGGTAATTTCCTGGTGTAGAAACATCAAAAAGATCATCATTTAATCCATCCGCTACAATCTTATCCCGAACTTTAATGGCTAACTTAAAAAATGATTTTCCATTATCCTCTACCGCATAATTCAGGCGAATGTTTTCTAGGAAAGATATAGAATCTAGATTCGCTTTAAAAGCACCTATATTTTCGGTGGTGACACTTATTTGCGCATTGATTCCTTCCTTAGCCACATATATTCTACCCAGGACTTGTAATTTACTCCAATAAAAAAAAAGGTGGTCTCTAAATAGTTGAGGATTCGCAATTTTTGCGTATTTATAAAAGGAGATAGTAGCCCGAGATTCCTGACTGTTCCTAATTTTTTCCTTTAATTCTTCCCCATTAATTGTATTATGCAATTTCATGTTACACTCATCTTAATGTTATTACAAAGGTAACTTGTCAGTTGATTTTTTAATTTTTGAAATGGTAAAGCAATAAAATTAAAATCATTACAAATAAATCAAAACAGGGTGCTCATTCGTATATATAAGTATGAAACATATTCATCTTATGTTATTTCTATTTTTAGTTATTTCTTGCAATGCACAAATAGATAAAAATTCATCCGATATTAACCTAGATCACAAAAATACCATGCCATTTAATCCCCTAACCGAATCTGAAAAACGTGTGATCCTTGAAAAAGGAACAGAATATCCGAATACCGGCGAGTATAACAACCATTATAAAAAGGGCACCTACGTATGTAGACAGTGTAATAAACCGTTATACACATCTTCCGATAAATTTAAAAGTAACTGCGGTTGGCCTAGTTTTGATGACGAAATCCAGGGTGCCGTTAAGCGAGTAATCGATGCCGATGGTCGAAGAACAGAAATCATTTGCAGCAACTGTGATGGACATCTGGGGCATGTTTTTGAGGGAGAACAATTAACAAAAAAAAATACGAGACATTGCGTAAATAGTATATCATTACAATTTTATGAAGAAGGAGACAAACTCCCGTCTACCATTACATCACTAGAAACGATTACTTTAGGTGCAGGATGTTTTTGGTGCGTTGAAGTATTATTTCAAAAATTAAAAGGCGTATCCCACGTAGAAAGTGGCTATGCCGGTGGTAAGATTAAGAATCCAACCTATAAAATGGTATGTGAGGGAAACACTGGTGCTGTCGAAGTAGCACAAATTACCTATAACCCTTCCATTATTTCTACAGAAACACTTATAGATATTTTTTACCATGTGCATGACCCAACCACATTAAACCGTCAAGGAAATGATGTTGGAGATCAGTATCGATCCGTTATTTTTTACAACTCTGACGAACAACAAATTATTGCAGAACAAGTTACCCAAAAAATCAAGGATAGTAATATATGGGATGACCCGATTATTACATCGATTGAGGCTTTATATAATTACAGTAAAGCTGAAGATTATCATCAAAATTATTACTCCAATAATGCCACCACCAATAGCTATTGTAGTCTTGTCATTCGCCCTAAAGTAGAGAAGTTTATGGCTAAGTATTCTAATTTAATAAAAAAGTAATGTAATATTTTTATAAGTACAAATCCCCGCTTGAAATAGGGATGTCATGATTATGAAAAATTTATTTACATCTAGTTTTATTGTTTTTATATTAAGTCTTAACACTGCTACTCATGCAGCAAATTACTTTGTGTCTCCAACTGGAAATGATAACAACAGTGGAATAATTTCTCAGCCATTTTTAACCTTCGAAAAAGCTTCTAGTCTTGTTAACGCTGGGGATACAGTTTTTGTTCGAGGAGGTATTTATTCATCCAGACAAAAAATAAATGGCTCTAGTGACGGAACTTCATCAAACCCCATTGTGTTTATTAATTATCCGAACGAAACTCCGATTATAGATGGATCTTCCTTAACACTATCTTCTAATCAGGCCTTGTTATCAATTGTACGTTGGACCACAAATCCTGAGATGAAGTTCTATGAAGTTATAGGTATGACGATTCGATACTCTAATGAACGTGGGATTTACTTTTATAAAGTCAATCAATTAAAAATTAAACAATGTTTGGTTCATGATATTGAAACTCGAGGAATTGGGGGATACGGGAAGTACGTCACCATAGAAGATAATGAGGTATACAATGCTGTATTAGAGAACATAAATAATACATATGGTAATAATGGTGGCTGGGCTATGGCAATTAATCTTACTTTTGATTATAATAATAATGACCCAACTATACATTCGACTATTAAAAATAATTACATCCACAACTGTTGGGGTGAAGGAATAGGGTCTGGAAATTCTAGCGATAATATTTTAATTGAGGGAAATAATGTGAGAAATGTATTTAGTTGTGGCATATATGTAAACAAGTCAACTAATGTTACTATTTCTAAAAATCATATTTACAATGATGACCCTACCTATAATAGGCATGGTGCGCCAGCTACTGGTATAGGATTAGCCAATGAAACATCTTTTACAGGTGTCGCCGTAACTGTTGGTAACATTAATATTCATAATAACATAATTAGTAACGTTCGTAAAGGCATTAATTTTTGGTTTGATGCCTCAAACACAAATATTCAAAACAGCTATCATAACATAAAGGTATATTACAATATTGTTCACAATCCCACATATAAGGCTATTACTTTCGATCAAATAACTTCTGGTTTTAATCAGCCAAATGGTTGTGAATTACATAACAATATATTTATAGTGGTTCTAATCAATCAGATATACATAATCCAAATGGATGGCAAGTTTCAAACAACAATTGGTTTGGGGCTGGCGGATATCCATCATTTGCTGGACAGGGTGCCATTAATGCAGACCCACTTTTTGTCAATGCTAACAACCCAGGCAATCCTCTAAATTATAAATTAACATCATCTTCCCCGTGTATTGGAAAAGCAATTGCTACCACTAGAGTTGCTACTGATTATTTTGGCAATTTGCGAGTCAACCCATCATCTATTGGAGCTCACGATTATTCAGCATCCGTACCATTGACACATATCGATTTTCGATTGATGAAAAATAAAAATGTAATAGATATCAATTGGACAACCGCATTCGAAATAGATATCAATCACTTCATTTTAGAGAGATCTACTCAAAATAAAGGGTGGGAGACGATCAATACACCATTGCCAATGGGAAATTATCACGCAAAAGCTTACTATTCCTATCGCGACTACGAGGCTCCTCATGAGTTGGTATTTTACAAACTATCTGAAAAAACTATCCATGGAGAATCTATAGAAATAGCTCAGTCTACAATAAATAACACGCTATTTAATTCAGAATTAGAACTATTTCCAAACCCCGTCAATGATTACTTATACTTCAAGAATTCAACTGAACAGGAGCAATCAAACATTCTTACAGGAAAATTATCCATCTACAATAGTTGGGGTAAACTCGTGCTTGAAAAAACAATAAAAAATACACCCCTTATAAAAATTAATCTTGCAGATATTGCAGCAGGGATATATACGGTAAGAATTGAATCATATACTCCTTTGGCATTTGAAAAAGTTTCGAAAATATTAAAGTATTAATATTTTCAGTATCAATTCACATTAATTAAAATATTTTCGTGCAGCATATCTTTATTAAAAGAAATGTTATTTAATTATGAGTAAAATAATCGTTGGTAGTGAAGAATGGTGTTCTTTACCCGAACTTGGAATCCCAGCCATAAAAGCTCGAGTTGATTCAGGAGCAAAAACATCAGCTTTACATGCCGTTAATATTGTCCCTTTCCAAAAAGGAGGTAATCCATGGGTTAAGTATGAGGTTCACCCACTACAAAATGATGGAAGAACTACCATTCAGTGTGAGTCCCCCGTCATTGGTAAACGAAGAATAAAAAGCTCCATCGGAAATGGCGAACTTCGCTATGTAATTCGATCAATACTTGCCATCGGAACTACATCATGGGAAATTGAACTCACCCTTACTAATAGAGATTCCATGGGATACCGTATGCTGTTAGGAAGACAAGCTATGTCTGGTAAAATGTTAGTTGATCCAGAGGCATCTTTTCAACTGGGAGAACCTTCTCAACATATTTTATTTGAACATTATCAACTCCATTCCAGAAAGCCAACAGGACTTAAGATCGGTTTATTGGCTAGTAATTTGAATCTATACAGTAATCGAAGAATCATTGAAGCTGGTGAAGAGCGGGGTCACGACATTGAGTTTCTAAGTATTAAAGACTGCTATATCAAACTCGATGGCAAAAATCCAGAGATGCACTATAGGGGAGGAAGAATATTAAGTGGTTTTGATGCCATTATCCCCAGAATAAGACCTAGTGTTACCTTTTACGGGTGTGCTCTTACCCGTCATTTTGAAGCACTGGGTGTGTATACCCAAAATTCAGCCGCATCCATAACTCAATCTAGGGATAAATTATATTCACTCCAATTACTCATTAATAGTGGCTTACCCATTCCCACAACAGGATTTGCTAATTCACCTTTAGATACCAATGATTTAATTAAAATGGTAGGCGGAGCACCACTTATAGTAAAGCTACTTGAAGGAACACAAGGAAAAGGTGTTGTTTTAGCTGAAACTAAAAAAGCTGCTGAAAGTTTAATCAATGCTTTTAAAAGTTTAAAAGCCAACATATTAGTTCAAGAGTTTGTCCAAGAAGCTAATGGTCAAGATATCCGCTGTTTTGTTATCAATGGCAAGGTAGTTGAAAGTATAATGCGAACAGCTCCTCCAGGAGAGTTCAGAGCTAATATTCATTTGGGAGGTACAGCAAAAACTGTTAAAATAACTCGGGAAGAACGAAAAATTGCAGTTTTAGCTGCTAAAACACTAAATCTTAAAGTTGCAGGTGTAGATATTATTCGCGGTCAAAATGGCCCCTTATTACTAGAGGTTAATTCATCACCTGGTTTGGAAGGTATAGAGGGTGTCTCTCAAAAAAATATTGCTCGACTCATGATTGAATCCATCGAAAAGGATTTAAAATTTACACCTATTTAAATAGGTATTAATCCTATTTAGGATCTATAGATGCACGGATACTAAATACGTGAGAATATTGAGCTGCACTTTGATCTGCAATATCTGTTAGGGCATAGTCCAAAACCAATTGTTTTAATTTTATTCCCACACCAATATTCGGCATTACTGTCCATTGATTCTCAAAATCTAGGGTTTTTTGTTGTTGAATATTTCCAATACCCGTTCGTATAAAAATAGCATCTTTATACCCACACTCTATTCCTAAATGAGGGTCCCCACTGATTAGATCAGATTGTATCAATGTATTCCTTCTGCCATCTGTATTCAAATCCAAATTAAGTTCAGTTAGAATACTAAAATTATTATCAAATTGAACTTTTTTAGCAACACCAAGAATAAGCTTAGGCAATGTGAGTTCTAAAGAATTTTGTGGAATTTGATTATTGGTTTGTGCGAAAACTTCTTCTTCTTCAGGTGTAAAACTATATTTCCAAGCGTTAAATGTTGTAGTAATATCTCGCGCTACGATAGCATAATTCCAATCATTCTTGGACTGATACTGAGTACTCAAATCTATGCCAAAGCCCCAGGATGTTGCAAAATCTCCAGCCTGGCGATGGACCACTTTAGCACTTCCTCCAAAGCTTAATCCTGATTTGATAGTTTGCTGAGCATAACTAACGTAAAAGCCATAATCTACCGCACTAAAACTTTTTATCCGATCATAATTTATTTGTCCGTTACGAATTAAATCAAGTGTATTGGGGATATTGTCAACTCCAAAACGAACCATAGAAAAGCTCAAAGCGGCATTATCTTTTACACGGGTACTTACACCCAAGTAGTCATAATTTGCTAATCCACTAAAATAGTTAGAGTGCATAAATCCTACTTGCAATTTCTCTTCTTGATTGACTAGACCCGATGGATTCCAATATCCAGCCGTCACATCGTCTACAGAAGCAACAACTGTATTTGCCATTCCGAAAGCTCTTGCCCCAACTCCAATCGATAAAAATTCATTACTATATTTAGGGATAGATTGCCCAAAAGAATCAAAAGCAGTTAAGCTTAAAATAGATATCACAAAAAATATTGTCCTGTTTTGTGACTGGTTCATGGTAATTTGAATTATAGTAGTTGAATTTCTAAAGCATCAATAGAACGCTCCAATTGAGGTTCTATTGTCTCACAAATTTCAATCAATAAATTTCGTTGATCTTCATTGAGTTCGATCATGCCTAAATTTGCACAAACACCTTCAACAGCACCTACCACATTTTCTAGACTTGTATACGTTTTTAAAAAAGCAGCTTTCATAAACCTGCGGTGTTGACCTTTCCAAAGTTCATCATCTTGCAAACCAGCATACCGCATAAACTTAAGAATCCAATCCATTTCAACACTATTGATCATGGCATAAAAATCATCAGCTAAAGTTGGATTTTTATCCAATAAAATTTTATCCAATAAAATTTCAACCATGATATGGGTTATGAAATAATCACGATTAATATCCTTATCGCCACTTTCACGAATTAAATCAGTCGCTTTATTGGTGAGTTCTACAAAAGTCATCCAATTATGAAACTTTCTATCACTGGCAAAATGCTTATTACATCCATCATTGATGGATGATATTTCTTTGGTGGTAAAAGTGATGTTTTTGTATGGATTTATTCGAAGCTTAGCAATGTGTGCTCTGGCTAAGTCGGGGAGTATTAAACCCAAGTTGTAATACTTATTGTTTTCGTCTCTATCGAAATAATAATGACTTAAATAATTCACTACTGCAAATCAACGTTTTTTTTTTCATTTAGCGTAATCTAGCTGATAGGTATTCTGATTGTTTCTCCAATATTCCTTAACTACCGGTTAAATTTATACTTTCGTGACACGCAACCTTGAAGCAATCTACTAAAACATCCGATAAACTCGGCACCGAAAACATCGGTAAATTATTACTGCAACAGTCACTCCCAGCATCCATTGGATTTTTAGTGATGTCATTTTACCAAATGGTAGATGTTTTTTTTGTAAGCAAGTATGCTGAAGGCGAACTTGCCATTGCTGCTATAACAGTTGTATTACCCATCACCTTTCTAATTTCCTCATTTGGGATGGCCATAGGAGTTGGAGGTGCGTCTGTTCTTGCCCGAGCTCTAGGAGAAGGTCATACAGAAAAGGCACAAAAAACATTTGGAAACCAGATTATTCTTACCTTAGGTTTTATTTTGTTTTTTGTATCCATGGGGTATCTTTTTCAAGATCAGCTGCTACGCGTATTTGGGGCCAATCCGGAAATCATGCCCTATGCCAAGCGTTATTTTAATGTTCTTTTGATCGGATTACCATTTTTAGGTTGGGCCATGATGACCAATAACGTAATTCGAGCTGAAGGAAAACCCAAAGTAGCTATGCTTACCATGGTCATACCAGCTGTATCTAACATTATTCTTGATTTTGTGCTCATATACCATTTTAATTTTGGCATATACGGAGCAGCAATAGCTACATCTTCGGGCTATATCTTAAGTGGATCGTTCACGCTTTGGTTCTTTCTTTCTGGTAGAAGTGAATTAACATTTACCCCTGAATTTTTGAAACTAGATTTTTCTTTGGTAAAAGAAATTACATCCATTGGCTCTATCACGCTTGTGAGGCAAAGTATGTTTAGTTTGCTTGCCGTAGTATTATACAGTCAACTTAACAAATGGGGGCATGTAGCTTTCGCTGACACAATGGGTTCTAGCGGTGGATCACATGCCATTGCTATATATGGACTTATTCGTGGGTTCACGCTATTTGTTGCATTCCCTATTATTGGAATAATGCAGGGATTGATGCCTATTGTGAGCTATAACTTCGGCGCTCAAAATGGACAACGTGTAAAACAATCCGTATGGCTTGCCATTCAATGGACTACGGGTATCTCTGTTTTATTATTCTCCATCATTGCACTATTCCCCCATCAACTCATTGCCATTTTTACCCATGATCCTGATCTATTGGAACATACACCCCGTGTGTTGCAACTGATTTTTATTTCCTTGCCTGCCATGGGGATAGGTTTTATTGGCGGGGCATTTTTTCAAGCTATTGGAAAACCTGTGCCTGCTTTAATATTAACCCTCGCTAGGCAGGGGCTTTTTATGATTCCATTGATGTATATACTCTCACATTTTATGGGCTTAGATGGTGTTTGGATTTCCATGCCCTTAGGCGAAATATTAGCGGGTACCTGGGCCGGAATCTGGTTGTTTTTGAGGGTAAATAGATTGTAATTATAATATAAAAAGTATTTGGTTTTTTAAGACAACTAAAAATAGGGTTTATATAAAACTACACATCAAATGCCTCATCCACAATGGCTTGTTGTTCCCTTACATGAACCGCTGCATACCCAGTTGCTGGACTAGCACTACTCCTTCGGGTAATTTCTTTGAAATTTCGAGCCCAATCGTAACGCAATACATGCATCCAAGCACCCATATTTTTAGGTTCTTCTTGCACCCAACAAAATTCTGCTTTAGGATAGTGTTTGAATAGCTTTTGAATTTGAGATTCTGGCATAGGATAAAGTTGTTCTATACGAACAATAGCAACATCCTTTCGTTGATCTGTTTCTTGTTTTTGAAGTAAATCAAAATAGATTTTCCCACTGCAGAGGTTCACTCGTTTTACCTTTTTAGCATCTACAAAGTTGTCTGTAATCACTTCTTGAAAGCCTTGTTTGGTAAAATCATCCACTGTGCTGACACATTTTGGGTGTCTTAGTAAACTCTTAGGACTCATAATGACCATTGGTTTTCTAAAATCACGATGGATTTGTCGGCGTAATGCATGAAATAAATTAGCCGGTGTTGTCAAATTCATCACTTGCATATTCGCAGAAGCACAAAGTTGTAAGTAACGCTCTAATCGTGCACTACTATGCTCTGGGCCTTGTCCTTCATATCCATGAGGCAATAACATAGTTAATCCACTATATCTTCCCCATTTCGTCTCACCGCTAGCAACAAACTGATCGACCATCACCTGGCATCCATTGGCAAAATCACCAAATTGTGCCTCCCATATGGTTAATCCTTGAGGATTCGTAATTGAATACCCATATTCAAATCCAAGAACGGCATATTCCGATAGTAACGAATTGTAAATCTGGAATTTAGCTTGTTCTTTAGAAATATGATTTAGTGGGACATATTTATCTAATCTGTCTTCCATATTAATAACGGAGTGGCGATGTGAAAATGTGCCTCTTTCTACATCCTGACCACTCATTCGAACTGGATGACCCTCTTCGAGTAATGTCCCGTATGATAATAACTCTCCCATGGCCCAATCATAAACTCCCGATTCAATCATCTGTTTACGATCGTTATATAGCTTGGTAACTTTTTTAATGGGCGTATGTTTATCCGGTATTGACGTAATAGCATTAGCCACTTTTTTTAATTGACTTGCTGACACTTGAGTTTTAAACGAACGTTCAAAATCAGCTTTGGTCCCTGATTTTATACTACTCCACGTATTTTTGGGAAGATTGTTGTTCTTAGGTTTTTTATCTGCTCTTACATCCTCTAAATCTTGTTGAAGCATTTTTTTGAATTCACGCTCCATTTCTTTGGCTAGATTCGCTTCTATACTTCCTTGTTCACTTAATTTTTGAGCATAAATTTCCCGAGGATTAGGGTGTTTAGCAATAGCCTTGTACAATACGGGTTGAGTAAATTTAGGCTCATCTCCTTCGTTATGACCATATTTACGATAGCCCAAAATATCAATAAATACATCCGAATTGAATTTTTGTCTATACTCAAGAGCTAATTTAATCGTGTAAATAACAGCTTCTACATCATCACCATTTACATGAAAAACAGGGCTTTTAGTTGTTTTAGCAACGTCAGTGCAATAAATAGAAGTTCTCGCGTCAGTATAATTTGTCGTAAATCCGATTTGATTATTGGTCACAAGATGCAAGATCCCTCCTACATTATACCCCTCTAAACCAGCCATTTGAATCACTTCATATACAATACCCTGACCAGCAATGGCCGCATCACCATGAATAAGAATAGGTGTTATTTTAGAAAAATCATTTTGATAACTTTTATCTAATTTTGCTCGAGACATCCCTTGAACAACAGGATTAACTGCTTCTAAATGACTTGGATTAGGACATAAATTTAGCTTTACTTTTTTACCTAAACTCGTGGTAATAGAACTTGTATACCCCAAGTGATATTTTACATCTCCCTCAAATATGGATTCTTCATATGCTTTTCCTTCAAATTCATTGAAGATTTCGGCATAACTTTTTTGCATAATATTAGCCAATACATTTAATCTGCCTCGATGAGCCATGCCAATAACAAATTCTTGAACCCCATGACTCGATCCTAACTCGATAGCCGCATCTAATGCGGGTATTAATGACTCTAATCCTTCTAATGAAAATCGTTTTTGTCCAACATACTTGGTATGTAAGAAATTTTCAAACGCTACGGCTTGATTCAATTTCTCTAGGGTTAACTTTTTTTGTTCAATGGTGAAGTCAGGGGTATTTTTCTTCAATTCCATTTTGGATTGCAACCACTCTATCTGTTCGGGATTGGTCATGTACATATATTCTACGCCAATACTCCCGCAGTAAGTTGTTTCACAATGAGCTATAATATCTTTGAGCTTTGCTGCCCCTATCCCTAATGCTACGCCAGCATTAAATTTTTTTTCTAAGTCAGTTTTGGTAAGTCCAAAATTCTCGATAGATAAATCTGGACTATACTTTCTTCGCTCACGAACCGGATTAGTTTTGGTAAATAAATGCCCTCGCGAACGATATCCTTTGTTAATGAGATTTAATACATTGATTTCCTTCAACATATCTTCAGAGACAACATCACCAGAGTTTAGTCCTAAATCTCCGTAAGCCAAGTCAAACCCTTCAAAAAAGCGTTGCCAACTTTCGTCTAATGAATATTTATCGGTTTTGTACTGTTCGTAAAGATGCTCTATAGAATCTACATCTGCATTGCTGAGGTATGAATGATTTAACATTGCTTGAGTGTTGCAACAAAAATAGAAATGTGATTTATTCTAACTCACTTTATTTATGAAAGATTTATCCATAATTATTCTGACATCCTCCCTGCAATTAGAAAGCCTGTAGCTGTGTTCAATAAACCGATAAATTTTTACCCTAACGCTAACCAAAATAATACATTTGCGTTCTACTAAAGTGAATAGCAAGGATTTCGTTCAACGCTTCCATCAATATCCGATTTTTATGGAATTGGAACGTGAACTTATGGCCGGAAAAAGACGTTTTGGAATTCAACAATGCATAGGATCAGCCAAATCTATCTTAATCGCCAAATTATTAGAAAAAAATCAACGTAGTATCTTAGTACTTTGTGAAAACCTTGAACAGGCTGAAAATACATACTCTGATCTTACCGTTTTTACCGACCATAATTATGTTTTTTTATGGAAAGACTCCTTTCGAAAGCCCTTTAACTTGTCCACTTCAGATAGTAGCAAAATTCAGAGTAAAGCAAGCGTTTTGGATGCTTTGACAGATATTGATCAACCTAAAATTGTTGTAACGTATCCCGAAGCTATTGCTGAAAAAATAGTACGTCAAGAAGAATTCGAAAAAAGTAAATTTACCTTTAGAGTAGGTGAAGAAGTGGATTTAGATTTTCTCATTGAATTGCTTAATACCTATCATTTTTACAGAGAAGATTTCGTATACGAGCCAGGACAATTTTCTATTCGTGGAGGGATAATAGACTTATTTTCTTTTGCTAATGATTTGCCTATCCGTCTTGAACTTTTTGGACGCACCATTGAGAGTATTCGAGAATTTGATCCATTGAGTCAGTTGAGTACTAAAACACTAGTTCGCGCAGCTGTTGTCCCTAATGTATCTGAGGGTATTCAATCACAGGATAGCACCCATATTTTTGACTACTTAGGTCAAAAACCAGTCGTTTGTTCCATAAACTTACCCCACGCCATAGCCTTCCTAGAAAAAGGATTAGAAAAAGCATCCAATCAAGATTCTGAAAACTATGTGTCTGATCGAATTTTCTTCACGTTAGAAGATATTTTAGAGCAAATATCGAAGACTGTTGTGCTAGAATTTAGTAGCCAAACGCATTATAGAACCGCTGTAAAATTGAAGTTCAATCAGAGCCCTCAAGCCTCTATCAATAAAAACTTTAACCTACTGATAGAAACCTTTAAGGCATACGAAAAACAGGGTTATCAACCTTTAATTTTTTCAGAAAGCACCAAACAAATTGAACGTTTAGAAAGCATTTTTGATGATTTGAATGCGGGATATCAATTGCAACCTATATATAAAAGTTTGAGTGAGGGTTTTATTGATCATGACTTAAAAATAGCAGCCTACACAGAGCACCAAATATTTAATCGATATTACTTGGCCCGATCTGGTAAATCTGTTTCTACTAGTGGCACCATCACCTTAAAAGAATTACAGGATTTAAATCCTGGTGATTTTGTAGTTCATATGGATCATGGCATTGGTCAATTTAAAGGATTACAGCGAATAGAAATGGCTGGCAAAATGCAAGATGCAATTCGAATTGAATATAAGAATAATGACTTATTATATGTCAATATTGGTTCGCTCTATAAGATTAGTAAGTACAAAGGAAGTGAGGGAGCACCGCCTAAAGTAAATAAATTGGGTGGAGATGCATGGACTAATCTAAAACGAAAAACAAAAGCTCAGGTTAAAGATATTGCTAAAGATTTGATAGAGCTATATGCTAAGCGAAAAGCTGAAAAGGGGTTTCAATTTCAACCAGACACGTATCTTCAAACAGAATTAGAGGCAAGTTTTTTGTATGAAGACACACCAGATCAAGCCAAAGCAACTGAAGATTTTAAGGCCGACATGGAAAGTCCCAACCCAATGGATCGACTGATATGCGGTGATGTAGGTTTTGGGAAAACAGAAATTGCCATTCGTGCTGCGTTTAAAGCTGTAACCGATAGTAAACAAGTAGCCATTTTAGTACCTACCACTATATTGGCTCAACAGCATTACAAAACTTTCAAAGAACGACTCCGTGATTTTCCGTGTACAGTGGATTACGTCAACCGATTCCGAACAGTAAAACAACAAGCGCAAACGTTAAAAAACCTTGCAGAAGGCAAACTAGAAATCATCATTGGAACGCACAAACTACTGAGTAAAAAAACAGTATTCCGTGACCTAGGACTCCTCATTATTGATGAGGAGCAAAAATTTGGCGTAAGTGCCAAAGAGCGGTTAAAAGCGTTTAGGGCCAATGTTGATACACTCACCCTTACGGCAACTCCTATACCACGAACACTACATTTCTCTCTAATGGGTGCCCGTGATTTAAGTATTATCCAAACACCTCCTCCTAACAGAAGACCCGTCCAAACTGAAGTTCAGGTGTGGAACGATGAGATTTTAAAAGAGGCCATTCATGCTGAAATTAATCGAGGTGGCCAAGCCTTTGTCATTCACAACAAAGTAAAAGACATTCAAGAAATTGCACAACGAATTCGGAATCTTGTTCCACAAGCCAATGTGATTGTAGGTCATGGACAGATGAAGGGAGATGATTTAGAAAAGGTCATGGTACAATTCATCGAAGGAGAATACAATGTGTTGGTAGCTACCACTATTATCGAAAGTGGGCTGGATATCCCCAATGCCAATACTATTGTCATCAACAATGCTCACATGTTTGGATTGAGTGATTTGCATCAAATGCGAGGCAGAGTTGGTCGAAGCAATATAAAAGCTTATTGTTATCTTCTGGCACCTCCCTTATATACCCTCCCAGATGAAGGCCGAAGGAGACTTATTGCTATTGAAGAATTTTCTGACTTGGGCAGTGGTTTTAATGTAGCTATGCGTGATTTGGATATTCGTGGAGCTGGAAATCTATTGGGAGCAGAACAGAGTGGTTTTATTGCAGAAATAGGATTCAATATGTATCATAAAATTTTGGACGAAGCCATTCAAGAACTTAGAGATGGAGAATACAAGGATTTACTTGAAGAAGTAGACGGCAAACCGGCACCTAAAAAATTAGAGGTAAGTACTACTGTTGAAACCGATTTTGAGGCTCGAATCCCTGAGAATTATGTGAGTAATGTTGCTGAGCGAATCAATTTATATACCGCATTAAGTGGCATGAATAATTTGGAGGATTTAGAACTCGCTTTGGAAAAAATTATTGATCGATTTGGTAAACTTCCACCCCAGGTCAATCAGTTATTCTTAAGCATTCGTCTTAAAATAGCAGCTCAACAGATTTATGCTGAAAAACTAAAAACAAAAGGAACTGATTTGTATTTGTTTTTTAACAATGATTTAGGTGAAGAATTCTACCAAGAAAAAACATTCGCAAGCATTATGAATATGGTGCAACTCAAGCCTCAGCATTATAGTTTTAAACAATCCAACAAACATCTTATTTTAACTATCAAGGGATATGGTTCTATTCAGAATGGTTTAATTGAAATCCAATCTCTCGCTCAATAGTGCTTTTGATATTGATTCCCATAGAGATTGATTAATTTTCATGTTTATTTGAAACCATAATTACCTTAGTACGATGCGATTAATCACCCGAGATGATATTTTAGATATCCTTGCTAAAAGTAGGCAACGGGGCATTCGATTCTTATTGTCCAAGCTCACATTTAACCAGCTTTCAAGAACAAAAAGTGCATTTGACGAATCTGCTATTTTACATTCCAATTGGTGGATTATCCCAGCGGTTAAAGAACGTTGGAATGCATTAATTACAGGCGATCCAAAACAAACCTATGAGAAATTTATGATGGACTACTACTTCCAAAATTGTAAAAATATCAGACTCATCTCAATTGGAAGTGGATCATGTAGTCATGAAATTTCTTTAGCCCAATATCCTCAATTTGATGAAATTGTATGTGTAGACCTAGCCAAAAATAGACTAGAAGAAGCTAAAGCTATCGCTGAAAAAAAGGATATACATAATATGACTTTTGTATGTGCTAATATTTTGGATTACCCTTTTGAAGGTACTTTTGATATTGTTTTATTTCATTCCTCTTTGCATCACTTTGATAATCTCGCTCAACTAATTCCTGAAAAAATTATTCCAATTTTAAATCCTGGAGGTTACTTGGTCATCAATGAATATGTTGGTCCAACACGCCTTCAACATCCCAAACATCAAATTGATGCCATCAATCAGTCCATTCAGACCATCCCGTTGCTATTGCGAAAACGATTCAAAACCGATTGGATAAAAAATAAATACAGTGGTTCCGGACTTATACGCATGATATTAGCAGACCCTTCAGAATGTATTGATTCGTCCAGTATTTTACCATGCATTCATTTGCATTTCGAAACCTGCATAGAAAAGCCCTATGGGGGAAATCTACTGATGCATGTACTGAAAGATATCGCTCACCATTTTATTGAAATGGATGAAGAAAAAGAAAAAGTATTACGCCAATTATTTGACATGGAAGATCAATACTTAATGACCCGATCCTCTGATTTTATATTTGGGATATATCAGCTCAAAACTGCTTAAGCAACTCTCCGAATTCCCATACGTCCATAAATGAATTATAAAAAGGAACAGGAGCAAGCCGAATTACGTTAGGCTCTCGCCAATCAGCTATAACATCATTTAAAGTCAGATAATCAAACAATGCTTTACCACTCTCATTGGTAAGTATACTTAGTTGACACCCTCTATCTTCGGGTGTTATAATTTCAAAAGCCAACTTTTGATTGAATTCTTGAGCATCTAATACAATTTGCTCTAAAAATGCATTTAAAGCTTTTCCTTTTTTAACCAAAGCATCCATACCTACTTCGTCAAATAAATCCAAAGCAGCTTTGTGAGTAGCCATCGAAATGATGGGAGCATTACTTAGCTGCCAACCTGCAGCACCTGGTTCAGGCTTAAAACCTCTTTTCATTTGGAAGCGCTCACTTTCTTTATGCCCCCACCAACCAGCAAAACGTGGCATTTCAGGATTATTACCATGCTTTTCATGCACAAACACTCCACTAACACCCCCCGGTCCAGAATTCATGTATTTGTAAGTACACCAGGCTGCAAAATCCACACCCCAGTCGTGTAACTGTAATTTCACATTTCCCGCAGCATGAGCACAATCAATACCCACAAAAGCTCCCACAGCGTGAGCGGCATGGGTTAGTGCTTTAATATCAAAATATTGACCGGTATAATATTGAACGCCACTAAAAAAAAGTAAGGCCAACTGATCGCCATTCTCGTTGATAGCCTGACATACATCTTCTGTTCTTAAATGATGTTCACCTGCTCTTGGCTTAATTTCTATTACTGCATCGTCATAATCTAACCCATGATGTTTTACTTGGCTCTCAATGGCATACATATCACTTGGGAAAGCACCTGCTTCCATAATAATTTTAAACCGAGAAGAGGTGGGTCTGTAAAAACTAACCAATAGTAAATGAAGATTAACGGTTAGATTATTCATCACCACTACTTCCTCTTTCTTGGCTCCAACCACAAGTGCTTCTTTTTCGAAAAAATGATGGTATTTAAACCATGGATTTTTACCATAAAAATGACCTTCTACGCCTAAGTTTTTCCAATCGTCTAACTCTTGTTGAATGTATGACTGAACCGCTTTAGGCTGTAAACCCAACGAATTGCCAGTAAAGTATAACTGTTCTGGTCTGGTTTTCCCCGGTGGAATAAAAAAATGATGACGATACTTTTTAAGAACATCCGCCTGATCTAAATCAACAGCTACTTTTTTACTCGTGGTATTAAACATGCTACAAATAAAGTGACAAATTGGTGGTCCAAAAGCATTCCTTGGAATTTAGAATTAAAATAGAAAAAATAAAAACACAATGAATAAGGCGATTGCAGCAAGAATGATAACAGAAGATAGAATGGCCACAAATAGTGCAAGTCCATAATATTCTGGAACGCCTGGATTCATATATTGTCGATAAATACGAATCGCTTTTAAGGAGGCCCATAAGGCAAAAAACACGCCTATCCCTGTTAGTATGGTCGTCAGCAATACAAAAGAAATCCATGCATTGGTATTGGCTTTTCGGTATTGGTCTTTGATATATTGATTTTGCCAGTCTATGGGTGGAACAGAATCCCGTGGTTCAACTAAAATAACCCGAGGTGCCATTGATTTTATACGTTTCTCCTTATTTATTTTTTGAGCAAATTTGTCTTCTATTGGTAAAAGAACAACTTCAGGCTGAATAGGATTTTCTTCTACTGACTGATGAACAGAAACTGCAACTGTAGATTTATTTCGGTCTGATTGGGGTACATCAAGGGTAGAAACCTGCTGAGGCTGACTCTTAACTCGTATCATTCTCGATCGATAATTTGATTGACATGAGAATAGAAGGAAAGATAAAAAAATAAATACTAGTTGTTTGAATTTTCGCATAGTTATATTGATACAAATTTAAAATAATCGGAGATACTTGCCACTTTTGTAACCATAACCCGTTGGACTAATATATTGATAGGATGCATTGAAAATGGATTCATTATGGGCGTTGACCACACCATATTCATCATTTAGGCGAACAATTATTTTATTTTTATTTAAAATCCGCGGTGGCAAAGCATACATTGGCGGAATTAACTCAGAGCCTGACGTGTCATAAGCCCCCCATAAACCTTCATGAGACTGAACCAGAATGAGTCCGTTGTAGGGTAATTTGACGCGAGCAAATTGGCTGGGAAGAAGCAGCTTCATTGCTGTATTTAGAATATTTTGATTGATACTATCTCCCACTATAGCATAACCATCCTTAAAATTAGTTGCAATTACAAATTGATATGACGTTTCTAATCTCCCATTTTCATTGATATACCCATATAAATCACCTTCTGCAACAAATGCTTTACCTTGAGACAGTTCTCCTACTTCAGAGAAACGATAACTACTGATTTGTTTGCTATTATTAAAAATTGCCATTTTACCATTATTGGGATGATTTTTCACTTCCCATGACTGAGCATTCCCGGTTATACTTATGATTATAAAAAGAAATCCTACTATTTTCACTCTACTATCTTTAATTCAAGTTTGTCTCCCACAAACCAATGATCATTTAATACAATGGCAATATACGAAATTGTAAATTGATTTTTTCGCTTTGAATAATGATGCGTTACATAGCAATACTTATTGTTATTGTCGTCTGATCCATAACGATAGGAAATTGAATCAAAACCAAGTTTGAGGAATTTGATACCTAAAGCGTCCAATTTCTTCTGTATTTTACGATAATCTCTTTGCAAACCACGCAAGATCATCTGCTGTTTGACAATTACTTGGTCAGCTCTAAAATCTAAAGCTAAAGTATCAAAGGTCATTTTCAGATAATTGACATCTGGTACAAAGTCTTTAATTGAAGATGCGTCTTTTCTTGTCAACATTGTATGAAAGGAATCGCATAATACAGGTAAATCTTGAAACAAAACTGGTTTCATGGATCGGCTATCTGATGGGGCATTTTTCAATACATAAAGTTGTGCTTTTGAAAAAAAAACCAATAAAAAAAACAATGACATCAAAAAGATTCTAAAGTTCATGTAACCGTTACAAAGGTATACCGATTTTATGTTCAAGTTCATTCCTAGACCTTCTAATGAATTAACTTTATACCGTTCTATTCTGAGGTATTTTAAAATAGGTACCTTTGTGGCATGAAAATTTGCAGATTTATATTCAGTGCTTTTCTATTAATAAACCTCCATGGGTGTACAACCAATACACAAAATAACCAACCTACAATAGTAACCACAACTGGAATTATTGGTGATTGTATCGCTGAATTAGTAGGTGATCAGGCAAATGTAATATCCATCATGGGCCCTGGCGTGGACCCCCACTTATACAGAGCTTCTCAAGGTGACATTGAAAAATTATCCAAAGCAGACATCATTATATACAATGGTCTACATTTGGAAGGTAAAATGGCTCAAATGCTTCAGAAATTAGCAAAACAAAAGCCTGTATTTGCAATCGGGGACTACATTGAGGATCGTTATTTAAAAAGGGTAGATAAAACATCTGATTTACATGATCCACACATCTGGTTTGATCCAACAGTTTGGCTAAAAGGTTTAGAAGGCATTGCTCAGGAATTAGATAAACAAAAAGGATTAAATCAAGTAGCTGCTCAATTTAAAATATATGAAACAAAAATTTTACAAACACAAAAAATGTTGCAAGACACCTTGGATAAACACCTTGACAATAACACTCGAATATTAATTACAAGTCACGATGCCTTTGAATATTTTGGTGATGCCTTTAACTTTAAAGTTCGTGGACTTCAAGGGGTATCAACCTCCGCTGAGTATGGAACAAAAGATGTGAAAGATTTAACTGATTTTATTATCGATCATCAAGTTCGGTCTATTTTTGTAGAATCAAGTGTTTCCAATAAAAATTTAGAGGCGGTAGTCGCAAGTGCTCAAGCAAGAGGCTACACTATTAATATTGGAGGCACACTATTTAGTGATGCACTTGGCGATAAAAATACGCTCCCTGGGACATATGAAGGAATGCTAATTGCTAATGTAAATACCATTTTAGAAGGATTAAAAGAATGACTGACCCCATCATAGAAGCGCACAACCTTACAGTTTTATATGGAAGAAAACCTGCTATTTGGAATGTTGACTTTAAGCTCCCTGAAAAACAAGTAATTGGAATAATGGGACCCAATGGTAGTGGAAAGAGTACCCTTCTCAAGACCATTATGGGCATCATACCCCCCAGTACAGGTTATACTAAGGTATATAATCAAGAACTAGATCGGGTTCGAGATAAAATTAGCTATGTACCTCAGCGTCAGGAAATTGATTGGGATTTCCCAGCAAGTGTTTGGGATATTGTCGCCATGGGAAGATTTCATAAAAGGGGTCTGTTTAAAAGATTAACTTCGGAGGATAATGATATTATTAGCGATAGCTTACAAAAAGTGAATATGTTGGGGTATGCAAAACGACAAATTAGTCAGCTTTCAGGAGGGCAACAACAACGTATTTTTCTCGCTAGGGCCATTGCACAACAAGGTGATCTTTTTTTGATGGATGAACCATTTGCTGGCGTTGATATAGCAACTGAAGAAATGATAATTGCATTACTCAAAGAAATGAAAAGTCAAGGCAAAACGTTGATTATTGTTCATCACGATTTGCATACCGCTCAATCGTACTTTGATCACTTAGTTCTAATGAATACCCGACTTGTAGCTTGCGGAAAAATAGCCGATGTATTTACGGATCAAGTGCTCACCGATACCTATGGTGGTAAATTAACGACCATATCTAAAATAAGTCAAGAATTAGAAAATAAAGAATTCCCAATTCGACATAAATGATATTCTTGCAATCTATATCTACTTTATTTTCAAATGATTATTACACCTTTTGGGTAGTGGCAGCTGGTGCAGGGATCATCTGTTTTGCAGCTGGAACTGTTGGTACCTTTTCTTATCTTCGAAAAAGAGCTCTTTTGGGCGATGTTATTTCACATGCTGTTTTGCCTGGAGTAGTAATATCTTTTATGTTAACCGGTGTAAAAGATTCTCTTTACTTTTTAACTGGAGCTACAATTTCAGGTTTAATTTCCATAGCTATTGTAGACTATGTTCAGAGTAAATCAAAATTAAAACCCGACACTATTCTTGCGTTAACACTCAGTGTCTTCTTCGGAGTTGGGATAGTCCTTCTTACAAAAATTCAACATAGTGGCAATGGTGCACAAAGTGGTTTAGATAGTTTTCTGTTTGGTAAAGCAGCGAGTATGTCACTCCATGATGTTACGTTGTTTTCTATAATTGCTATTATTAATACCATTTGTATTGTCCTATTTATCAGACCTTTTAGTTTGATTAGTTTTGATGAAGAGTATGCAAAGGGAATTGGGTTTAATGTTAAGTTTATTAAGTATTTTCTGGCTATGCTCACCGTTATCACAGTTAGTATTGGCATACAGTCCGTGGGGATTGTATTAATGGCCGCTCTTCTTATAACACCAGCAAGTGGTGCACGATTTCTAACCAATGCTATTCCTAAGATGATATTTTATGCAGGTTTTTTTGCTTGTATAAGTGGGATTATTGGAGTCTTTATCAGCTCTACAGGAACCTCTATGCCAACAGGACCATGGATAGTGGTTGTATTATCTAGTTTTACTTTATTAGCTATTTTCTTCGGAAAAGAGAAAGGAATTTTTGCTAGAATGCAAACTAGAAAATCTAATCAAATAAAAATCAATAATGAGAATATTTTAAAGATCGTATACAAAACTTCTAAAGAAGGAACAATAAGTGTCCCTATCCAAGATATCTTTAAAGAGAGTTCGGACAAATCGATACGATTGACACTAAAACGATTAGAAAAAAATAATATAATTAGCCGTGTCAAAGGCATGATTGTTCTCCATGAAAATGGGAAAATTGCAGCCCGAGAAGTCATTCGAAAGCATCGATTATGGGAAATTTATTTATCCAAGTATTTTCAATTAGAAGCTGATCATTTACATGATGATGCTGAGGGAATAGAACATATCATTACTCCAGAGATTGAAAAACATCTTATCACCCTTTTAGACCGACCTGAAAAAGATCCACATCAAAGTGAAATACCCTATTAATGAATGATCTTTATATCATAATAACCGCTTGTCTTGTCGCCATAAATTGTGCCATTGTGGGTAGTTTTTTGGTCATGAGAAAAATGGTCATGATTGGCGACGCTATATCCCATGCCGTATTACCAGGAATATTCTTCGCGTATTTATTATCTGGATCGACTTCAAGTTTACCCATACTTATAGGAGCTGCAGCAAGTGGTATTTTTGCAACTATTCTTATTGAATGGTTCACTCAAAAAGCACGACTCCAAAGTGATGCATCTATTGGTGTTTCTTACACATTACTTTTTGCTATTGGAATCATTTTAATATCCAAGTTTGGTGAAAATGCAGATATTGATCAACAATGTGTATTGTATGGAGAGTTGGAGTATGTTTGGTTGTGGTTAGTTCCTATTGGGAATCACTTTTTTATCCCCCAACAAACATTAATCCTACTTTCCTTGACACTGATAATAATCACGGGGGTAATAATTGGCTTTAAAGGCCTTTTTATCACCACATTTGATCCAAATTTTGCAATTTCTACTGGAGTTGCTATTGGATTTTGGCACTATTTTCTAATGGGTGGTGTTTCATTGACTACTGTTGTTTCTTTTGAGTCTGTAGGCGCTATTTTGGTTGTTGCATTTTTATCTGGGCCTCCTGCTATTGCCTATCTATTAACAGAAAATTTAAAAAAGATGATTATTTTATCCTGTTTCTTTGGAATTTTATGTGCAATTATTGGCTTTTATACGGCTAAATTATTCGATGTTTCTATAGCAGGTGCTATATCAACTATCATTGGTCTTGTTTTTACGGTTGTTTTCATCATTTCTACTCAAAAGAAAAGTAAGATAGATGTAATATCTTACTGATTTAGGAAATTTGTTCCTATTATTTTCTTTATGATATTTATCATTGTATTGTATAACAATCATTTTAATAATTAATTACATTGTATTGCCTTCGCATTTTTTTGTTGCTATTTGTATTTACTTTTACCTATTTATCTCAAGAGGTTCAAGCTCAAAATAATGAACATACATTTCTCTTATCTTTCGAAGATATTCAAACAGCTAATCTTCAAAATTTAGAGGAGGCAATGGCTATAATTCCTTTTTTTAATAGGTATACAGAACAGGGAAATACTGTTATCACATATGGTACGATAGGTATACAAACAATTGCCATATACAAAGATGGCTTTCCTGTAGCATTGGATCAAA
>Ga0233438_10001300_pt1 | contig 27661 bp, 22 predicted proteins | sample SI_123_September_FD_182720 | JGI IMG/M metagenome (GOLD analysis project Ga0233438, IMG submission 182720) | Seawater microbial communities from Saanich Inlet, British Columbia, Canada - SI_123_September2016_10_MG | ecosystem: Environmental > Aquatic > Marine > Inlet | place: Canada: British...
TAGGTCACCGAATAGGTCACCTGTAGAATGCTATTATTTGCGTTTTATGAACATTACAAAAAACAAAAAAGCCCTAAAAACGTGATGTTTGTAGGACTTTGCTTGATTTTGAATCAATAAGTGCGGAGAAAGAGGGATTCGAACCCCCGGACCTGTTACAGTCAACAGTTTTCAAGACTGCCGCATTCGACCACTCTGCCATTTCTCCAAGCGTCTCATAAGGTATATCCTGAATGCGGATGCAAATATAGAAAGCTTTTTTATGTTGTGAAACAAAATGACTAATAATTTTTATTTTTTTTTGGATATATTTAAAAAATAAGAATTACACATTAATAATCAGTAAATTAAATATAAACAAAATTAATAGAAATCGTATTAAACAAGATTAGCATAGCAGATAACACTACTGTTTTAGTATCTTTGTTTTAAATTTAAACTTTTATAATGTCTTTTAATTCTTTTGGAAATTTACTAAAACTAACTACTTACGGAGAATCGCATGGAGTAGCTATTGGTGGTGTTATTGATGGTTTTCCTGCAGGGGTAGAAATTAACTTAGATGCAATTCAACAAGAGTTAGATAGACGTAAACCAGGCCAATCTAAAATTGTTACGCAACGAAAAGAACCAGATACTGTTGAGTTCTTATCTGGAATTTTTGAAGGAAAAACTACAGGGACTTCAATAGGTTTTGTAATTAAAAACACAAATCAAAAAAGCAAGGACTACAATCATAACACTAATATTTATAGACCCTCACACGCAGATTTTACTTATGACCAAAAATATGGTTTAAGAGATTATAGAGGTGGTGGAAGAAGTTCTGCTCGCGAAACTGCAAACTGGGTGGTTGCTGGTGCTTTAGCCAAACAACTCATTTCGTTTATACCAATTAATGCTTTTACGTCTTCTGTGGGTGATATCTTTATTAATAAACCTTACCAAAAATTAGATTTCTCTACTATTGAAAAAAACATAGTAAGATGTCCTGATGAGGAAATTGCTGAAGAAATGATTTCTAAAATTAAAGAAATTAGAAAAGCAGGAGATACAATTGGTGGAACAATAACTTGTGTCGCACAAAACATACCAGTGGGCTTAGGTGAGCCTATTTTTCATAAACTTCACGCTGAATTAGGCAAAGCAATGTTGTCTATAAACGCTGTAAAGGGGTTTGAATTTGGAAGTGGTTTTTGCGGAGCAAAAATGAAAGGATCAGAACACAATGATATTTTCAGTGAAGATGGCAGTACTACCACTAACCTATCTGGAGGAATACAAGGAGGTATATCTAACGGAATGGATATTTATTTCAGAGTTGCCTTTAAACCTGTAGCTACAATAATGTCATCTCAACAAACAATCAATTCAGAAAATAAAATTACTGAAATAACCGGAAAAGGAAGACATGACCCTTGTGTGGTTCCTAGAGCTGTTCCTATTGTAGAAGCAATGACTGCTTTAGTTTTAGCCGATTATTATTTACTTAATAAAACAAGGAAAATTTAAACTAAGTGTTTTTGAGTATCTTTTAAAAAAACTCTTTATTTGAAAAAAAGAAGATTATATTTTATAGATCTTGTTAGAGCTTTTGCAATACTAATGATGCTTCAAGGTCATTTTATTGATGCCCTTATAGATCCAGTTTTTAGAAATTCTGATTATTTAATTTATAAAATTTGGGTTTATTTTAGAGGTATAACAGCTCCTACATTTTTCACAATTTCTGGTCTAATATTTACTTACCTATTATTTAGAGCTAAAGAAAGAAATCAAGATAAAATTAGACTAACAAAAGGAATTCGAAGAGGTACTTTACTAATTGCTATAGGTTACCTCTTAAGAATCCCTTTTTTAGCATGGTTAAATGGTTACTTTAACACCTATTTTCTAGCAATTGATGTTTTACAAATTATAGGCATAAGTCTTATTTTCATTGTGGTACTCTATTGTTTATGTTTTAAGAAAACAAAATTATTTTTAATAGTATCCTTATCAATTAGTATTTTTATTTTTATAACAGAACCCATATATAGAAATTTAAATATAGAGTGGCTTCCACTCCCTATAAACAATTATTTTTCAAAAAATAATGGATCAGTATTTACTATTTTTCCTTGGTTAGGCTATGTTTCTTTTGGCGCTTTTTTAGCTACTATATTTCACTTGTATGAATCTAAAAAAAAGTTTAAAAAGACCATCGTTTTTTCTTTTGTAAGTTTAGGTTTGCTCTTAATTTTATATTCATCTAACACCTTAGTATTTCTGTCAAAATTGTTTGAAATTGAAATTTTTATGGAAGTTGCTAACTACAACTACTTATTTACAAGACTTGGAAATGTTCTTCTTTATTTCGCACTTTTTTATTGTTTAGAAAAGTATTTAAAAAACGAATTATTACTAAAAATAGGTCAAAATACATTATCTATTTATATTATTCATTTTATCTTAATCTATGGTAGTTTTACAGGAATAGGGTTCAAACATTTTTTTGGGAAACGTTTAGAACCCACTGAGGTGATTATAGGAGCTGTATTTTTTTTAATTTTAGTATGTTTTATCTCTTTTCACTACAATAAAAATAAACAATTATTTTTTCTTACATTTCGATCTAGATTTAAAAAACATAAAAACTAAGTGAAGTTTTTTTATAATTTGAAATTATTTTTTCTTTTTCCATTGTTTTTTATGGGCAATACTATTGCACAAACAAATCGAGAAAAGAAAAATTATAAAATTAAAAAGAGAACTTTCTCCTATAAAAAAATAAAATCTCAAAAAAACTTAAAACTAGACTTATACCAACCTAAAAATAATAACGAAAAAAAACCAATATTGGTTTACGTTCATGGAGGTGGTTTTTCTTCTGGAAAAAGGAATGATAAGATTTCTAAATATTTTTGTCAAGAAATGGCAAAGCAAGGATATATTGTTGCTTCTCTATCCTATAGACTAACCATGAAAAATATTGGTTTTGGTTGTAATGTACCTGCTAGTCTTAAGATAAAAGCATTTAATGAAGGCTCCAAAGATATTTACGAAGCAGTACAGTATCTGATTTCTAAAAAAGAGAGATTTAAAATTAATGAAAAAAAAATAATCCTTATTGGATCTAGTGCTGGTGCTGAGGCAGTACTTCACCTAGCTTATTCAAAAGAGGCATTAAAAAACAATATATCTTTTGCTGGACTTGTAGCAATGGCAGGTGCAGCTACTTCACTAAAATACATTTCTAAGGAAACTGCTATTCCTACTCAGCTATTTCATGGGGTTAAAGATAAATTGGTTCCCTATAATATTGCACCTCACCATTATTGTAAAAAAACAGATCCTGGATATTTAACCTTGTATGGATCAAAAGCAATTGCTGAAAAACTTAAAAAATTAAATACATCTTATTACCTATATACAATAAAAGAAGGTAATCACAGTTGGAACACAAGACCTATTTACGAAGCAAGAGATACTATCTTAGATTTTATTAAAGATGCAATAGTGAATCAAAAAATGCTGCAAAAAGAAGTGATTCATTAAAGCATTTTTAGAATCTTCCAAAAACAAAGAATGGTTTTTATATCTTTGCTTTACGTTATTTTAACCTAAAAGAATATTCCACTAATTTTATTTCATGAAAATCAAAAAAAAACACTAAATAGTAGCATCAAAGACACTTCTTTATTAATTGGTTATTTTTTTACAGATAAAAGTGCGCTAATACAATTAATATTAATGTATTTATTTGGCACAGAAACTAGATTAGAAACACTTAAAAAAAATGAAGAAAGACTAAATTACGAAACAGTCAGAAAGACTTCTCATTGTTTAAAATCAACATTAGGCTTAATGGGGTTAGTTGCTTAAATAAAATTTCGGAATTAGAACAAAAAGCACAAGATAAAGCACCTGAAGATGCCCTAAAAAAAAAGTTAATTTATATCAATAAATCACTTCAAGAAAGTATCACAGAATATATACCAATTCTGAATGCCGCTAGAAGCTATATAATTTTTTACTAGTAAAAATGATTAAAGAATTACAATTACGTGTTAACTTAATTGAAGAACGTAAAAAAGACATTCTTTTACACAAGTCTGCAAGCTTTTTGAAAATAAAAGCACATACTATATCTGCAGTTAAAGTACTTAGAAAATCAATAGATGCAAGAAAAAAAGAAACCATCTTCAATTATAAAGTAGCTGTCTATATTAACGAAAATGCTCCAGAAAAATCAGATTACATCTTTGATTATAAAGATGTTTCTAATGCTAAAGAAATTCACATTATAGGTTTTGGACCAGCAGGTATGTATGCAGCATTAAGATGCATAGAACTTGGGTACAAACCTATAGTATTAGAGAGAGGTAAAAATGTACAGCAACGTAGAAGAGATTTAAAAGCAATTAACCAAGATCATAATGTAAATAACAATTCTAATTATTGCTTTGGAGAAGGTGGAGCTGGTACTTATTCAGATGGCAAGCTTTACACTAGAAGTTTAAAACGAGGAGACGTAAGAAGAATTTTTGAGAACTTGGTATATCATGGGGCAACAGAACAAATTCTTATTGATGCACATCCTCATATTGGAACAAACAAACTTCCAAAAATTATTAAAACCATTCGTGAAACTATTTTAAATTTCGGAGGTGAAATACATTTTAATTCTTCTGTTACAGATTTTAATATTCAAAATAATAAAATAAAAGGTTTACAAATAAATAACGAAAAAGAAATAAATGTTAAATCCGTTATTTTAGCAACAGGCCATTCTGCGAGAGATATTTATGAACTTTTACACAAAAAAAAGATTGCGATTAAAGCAAAATCTTTTGCGATGGGAGTTCGTGTAGAACATCCACAAAAAATCATAGATCAAATTCAATATAGTTGTTCTGGGGAAAGAGATGAGTTGCTACCTGCAGCAGCTTATAGCTTGGTAGAACAGGTAAATAACAGAGGTGTCTACTCTTTTTGCATGTGTCCGGGAGGTTTTATTGTACCTGCAGCTACAGCAGATGGCGAAGTTGTAGTAAATGGAATGTCTCCAAGTAGGAGAAACAATAAGTTTGCAAATTCAGGTATTGTAGTTGAATTAGATATTGATAAAGACTTTAAGAAATATGACCACTTAGGCCCTTTAAAAGGCTTGCAATTCCAAAAAGATTTAGAAAAAATTGCTTATTTTGCAGGTGGAAGAACGCAAACAGCACCTGCTCAAAGACTTGTAGATTTTGTTGACGGAAAATTATCTACAGATTTAAACGAAACCTCTTATCAACCAGGTTTAAATTCTGCACCACTACATTCTCTACTCCCAAAAATTATTGGTAGTAAATTACGTAAAGGATTTCCTGCATTTGGAAATAAAATGCATGGATACTTTACAAATGAAGCAAATATTGTAGGAGTAGAATCAAGGACTTCTTCTCCAGTAAACATACCGAGAAAAGAAAATCTGGAACATATTGAAATTGAAGGCTTATTTCCATGTGGTGAGGGTGGTGGTTATGCAGGTGGTATTATTTCTGCTGCAATGGATGGTGAAAGATGTGCAGAAGCTGCAATTGCAAGACACTAATTAATTAAGTTTTTTTAATTAGACAAACCCAAAAAGTATTCCTAATTTTACCTTATTAAATCCGTTTATGAAATTAACAATTGGGAGAACTGACAAAGCTGATTTTCATGAGTTATCTCTTGAAGACATAGACATAAAAATAGATTCTGGAGCCTATACTTCTTCTATTCATTGTTCAGATATTAAACAATTTACTAAAGGAAGTGAACAATTTATTTCATTTACACTATTAGATCCAGAACATAAACTATACACTAACAAACAATTTACATTTAAAAAATATAGTGCTAAGAAAGTTAAAAGTTCTAATGGTCAATCAGAAGAGAGATTCATGATACAAACAACGATTGAAATATTTAACAAATCTTTTCCAATATATTTAACTTTAAGTGAACGAAAAAAGATGAAATTCCCTATATTGATTGGAAGAAAATTTTTAAATAATAAATTTATTATTGATCCCTCAAAAAAAAACCTATCACATAAATTAAAAACAAATTAAATGAAAATTGTTATTTTATCGAGAAACCCTAAATTATACTCTACAAAAAGGTTAGTTGAGGCTGCTTTAAAAAGAAAACATGAAGTATTAGTGGTAGATCATTTAAAATGTGATATTGTAATTGAAAAAAAATCTCCAAAAATATATTACAAAGGAGAATACATCGAAAATATAGATGCAATTATACCAAGAATTGGAGCATCTGTTACTTTTTATGGAACTGCTGTTATTCGTCAGTTTGAAATGATGAAAGTATTTACCTCTGTGAGCTCGATAGCATTAACTCGATCTAGAGATAAATTGAGCAGCTTACAAATATTAGCAAGAGCTGGAGTTGGTTTACCAAAAACGGTATTTACGAACTACACAAAGGACGTAGAACATGTAGTTGAGTCTGTTGGAGGAGCCCCTGTTGTTTTAAAGTTATTAGAGGGCACGCAAGGACTAGGAGTAGTTTTAGCTGAAACTAAAAATGCAGCAACTTCAGTATTAGAAGCTTTTAATGGTCTAGGAGCTAGAGTAATTGCTCAACAATTTATAAAAGAAGCTGGTGGCGCAGATATTAGAGCGTTTGTTGTAGATGGGAAGGTAATTGGCGCAATGAAACGACAAGGAAAAGAAGGTGAATTCCGTTCTAATTTACATAGAGGAGGAAATGCTACAGTTATTGAACTAACGGATGAAGAAGAAAAAACAGCTTTAAAAGCAACCAAAGCTTTAGGATTAGGTGTTGCTGGGGTAGATATGCTGCAATCTTCAAAAGGACCATTAGTTTTAGAAGTAAATTCTTCTCCTGGACTAGAGGGAATCGAGGTTGCTACTGGTAAAAATATAGCCAAAGAAATTATACGTTATTTAGAAATACATGTCGAATAAGCCTTTTACACTTTTAGGTAAAGTTATTCCAGAAGGAAAACGTACAGTAATCGATTTAAAAATTGCAAAACTACATACAAGAACTACCGTTAATGTCCCTGTAATCATAGAACATGCTAAAAAAGCTGGTCCAGTAGTTCTTCTACTTGCAGGTATTCATGGAGACGAAACAAATGGTGTTGGTATTGTAAGAGAGATTATAAATTTAGAATTGAATAAACCTAAAATTGGAACCATCATTTGTATTCCAGTATTTAATATTTTTGGATATCTTGTTCAGACAAGAGAGTTTCCAGACGGTAGAGATTTAAACAGAATGTTTCCAGGAACCTTAAATGGATCTTTGGCTAGTCAGTTTGCATTTCAGTTTTCAGAAAAAATAGCTCCTTATGTAGATTATGTTATTGATTTTCATACAGGTGGTGGTGAGCGTGATAATGTTGCACAAATAAGGTGCAATAAAGACGATAAAAAAGGATTAGAATTAGCAAAAGTATTTAATCCACCTATAATTGTACATTCTAACACTATTATAAAATCACTCAGAGAAACCTTGTATAAAATGGGAAAAACCGTTTTATTGTTTGAGGGTGGTAAATCTAAAGAGTTAAATCCTACAATCATAAATGAAGGTGTTAATGGTACAAGAAATGTATTAATTCACTTAGGGTTAATTGAAGGAGAGATAAATGTAAGGGAAACTCCAATTTACATCAAAAAAGCAAAATGGATACGAGCTTCGGACTCTGGTATGTTTAAAATTAGCGTTTCAAACGGGTGTTTTGTTGAAAAAAAAGAAGTTTTAGGAGTCATACAAGATCCATTTGGAGACTTTACAAAGAAAATTTATGCACCATATAAAGGCTTTATATTCTGTATAAATAAAACACCAATAGTCAATAAAGGAGACGCTCTATTTCATATGAGTATAAGCGAATAAAAAATAATTATAGACGATGCGTATAGATATTATTTCAGTTGCACCTAATTTATTAGAAAGTCCTTTTAACCATTCTATAGTAAAACGCGCCCAAGAAAAAGGGTTGGTAGAAATTGTTCTACACGATTTAAGAACTTATGGTTTAGGGAACTATAAGCAAATTGACGATACTCAATTCGGAGGAGGTGCAGGTATGGTTTTAATGATAGAACCTATAGCTACATGTATTAAAAAATTACAATCAGAGAGAATCTATGACGAAATTATATATATGACTCCAGATGCTAAAACTTTAGACCAAAGTACTTCAAACACGCTATCTTTAAAAGAAAATATCTTAATACTTACAGGTCACTATAAGGGAGTAGATCAAAGAATTAGAGATAAATTCATTACCAAAGAAATTTCTATTGGTGATTATGTATTAACGGGCGGTGAATTAGCAGCTGCAGTGTTAGTAGATGCTGTTGTGCGTTTAATTCCTGGTGTTATAGGAGATGAACAATCTGCTTTAACAGACTCTTATCAAGACAACCTACTCTCCCCTCCTGTTTATACAAGACCTGCAGAATTTGAAGGACTAAAAGTTCCTGAAATTTTATTGTCTGGAAATTTTCCAAAAATTGAAGATTGGCGTAATGAAAAAGCATATGAAAGGACACAAGAAATAAGACCTGATTTATTAAAAGAATAAAGATAAATTGCTTATTGTAAATTAGCTTTGTACTTCTGAATTTATATATATCTAATAATCAGATAAAAAAATAGCAAAATTAAATTTCTTTAATTAAATTTAATTACTAAATTTGCCACCGCTAAAATAACCGCTGACGAAATACGTGAATGTTATTCTGGTAAAACTATAAATATTAAGATATGGAATCTTTAATAAAATTTGTACAAGACGAATTTGTAACAAAAAAAGAATTTGCAGAATTTGCAGCTGGTGATACAATTACTGTATACTATGAAATTAAGGAAGGTGAAAAAGTTAGAACTCAGTTTTTTAGAGGAGTTGTAATTCAAAAAAGAGGATCTGGTACTTCAGAAACATTTACTATCAGAAAAATGTCTGGTACTGTTGGTGTTGAAAGAATTTTCCCTGTAAACTTACCTTCTATCCAAAAGATTGAAATCAATAAAAAAGGTAAAGTGCGTAGAGCTCGTATATTTTACTTTAGAGGACTTACTGGTAAGAAAGCTAGAATTACCGAAAAAAGAAGATAGTTATATTACAATATATATTCTAAAAAAGCACTGTAAACATTTACAGTGCTTTTTTAATTAACAAATGTTTATAAGTCAAGTTTATAGATTGTTAACTTCTATTCGAAAAAACATTTTAAAATAAAACGCCTAGCATTTAATTTTGAAACTAAATACTAGTGTAGTACTTAATGTCTTCAAAAAAAATAAAAAGTAATGTAGTACGTATTTTAAAAGTAATATTCTTTTGTAGTTAAATTTTACCGCTAAAATTTAATTGATAGTGTCAATAATTTAAAAATTGACCAAAGCAATTATCAAAAGAATTAAGGATATAAAGATTTATGAAACCATAAATCTTTACATTTAAAATTTACTAAAAAGCCATGTTTTACAATTATTTTGTAAACTGTGGCTTTTATCTATTTAAAAAAGAACTAATCTTAAATAATTTTTATAAATTCCTTAGAAAAAAGAGAAATTAATAAGAAATTAGTAATAAAAAACACAACTGTTATTGTTAAATTTGCCAGGCTTAATTTATAAGCTTTTTTTTTACCAGAAAAACAATTTTCAGATATTTTAAACTTATCATAAATGGCTAAAATAATTTATACAAAAACAGATGAAGCACCGGCTTTAGCAACACGCTCTTTCTTACCTATAGTAAAAGCTTTTACAAAATCTTCACAAATAGAGATTGAAGTAAAAGACATCTCTCTAGCTGCTAGAATTCTTGCTAATTTCTCTGGATATTTAACAGAAAATCAAAAAGTAGAAGATGCTTTAGCTATTTTAGGAGATTTAGCAAAACAACCTGATGCCAATATTATAAAATTACCAAACATTAGTGCTTCTGTTTCGCAACTTAAATCTGCCATTGCTGAGTTACAAGAATTAGGTTATCCTATTCCAGACTATCCTGAAAATCCAAAAACAGAAGAAGAAAAAAACTGTTTAGCATTATACAATAAAGTAAAAGGGTCTGCTGTAAACCCAGTTTTACGAGAAGGTAATTCTGATAGAAGAGCTCCAAAAGCAATTAAAAACTATGCGCGTAAAAACCCACACACAATGGGTGCTTGGAGTTCAGATTCTAAAACACATGTAGCTACTATGGAGAAAGGTGATTTTGCCCATAATGAAAAGTCTGTAACCCTTTCTAAAGGAACTAGTGTAACTATAAAACATATTGCAGAATCTGGGGCAGAATCTGTTTTAAAAGAAGAAATAAATCTTTTAGACGGTGAAATTATAGATGCAACTACAATGAGTAAAAACGCATTACTTTCATTTTTAGAGGCTCAAATTACTGATGCTAAAGAAAAAGGAGTATTACTTTCTTTGCACATGAAGGCAACAATGATGAAAGTTTCTGATCCTATTATTTTTGGACATGCAGTAAAAATATTTTACAAAGATTTATTTGAAAAACACAACAAAACATTCGAAGAAATAGGGGTTGATGCAAACGTAGGCTTCGCTAGTATTCTAAATAGCTTAGATAAATTGTCTGACGATAAAAAAATGGAAATACTTTCAGATATCTCAGAAATTTATTCAAAAAGACCAGCTTTAGCAATGGTAAATTCTGATAAAGGTATTACCAATTTACACGTACCTTCAGACATTATTATTGATGCTTCTATGCCTGCAATGATCAGAAATTCTGGTAAAATGTGGAATACTAAAGGAAAGTTGCAAGACACCAAAGCTATTATTCCTGATAGTTCTTACGCAGGTATTTATGAAGCTACTATTGAATTTTGTAAAAAGAATGGTGCTTTTGATCCTACAACAATGGGAACAGTACCTAATGTTGGTTTGATGGCACAAAAGGCAGAAGAATATGGTTCTCATGATAAAACATTTGAAATTCCCGAATCAGGTAGAGTACAAGTTATAGATGCAGATGGAACAATACTGTTAGAACACAATGTAGAAGAAGGTGATATTTGGAGAATGTGTCAAACAAAAGATTTACCAATTCAAGATTGGGTAAAATTAGCAGTTACAAGAGCACGAGCTTCTAGCACACCAGCAGTTTTCTGGTTAGATGAAAGCAGAGCTCATGATGCAGAAATTATGAATAAAGTAAATACATACTTAAAAAATCATGATACTTCTGATTTAGATATAAGAATTTTATCACCTATAAAAGCTACTGAATTCACTTTAGAAAGAATCACAAAAGGTGAAGATACTATTTCTGTTTCTGGAAACGTATTACGTGATTATTTAACAGATTTGTTCCCAATTTTAGAAGTGGGCACCTCTGCTAAAATGTTATCTATTGTACCATTAATGAATGGTGGAGGTTTATTTGAAACTGGTGCAGGAGGTTCTGCTCCTAAACATGTAGAACAATTTTTAGAAGAAAACCACTTAAGATGGGATTCTTTAGGTGAGTTTTTAGCCTTAGCAGTTTCTTTAGAGCATTTAGGTACTACCACAAATAATGAAAAAGCTTTAATTTTAGCTGAAACTTTAGATGAAGCTACAGATACATTCTTAGATCAAAACAGATCTCCCTCTAGAAAAGTGGGTGAATTAGACAACAGAGGAAGTCACTTTTATCTTGCAAAATATTGGGCAGATGGTTTAGCGAATCAAGATAAAAACGCTGAATTAAAACAAGAATTTACCCAAATTGCTGAGTCATTAAGTAATAATGAATCGCAAATTGTAAAAGAGTTGAATGACATTCAAGGAAAGCCAGTAAATATTGGAGGGTACTACTTACCAAGTGAAGATTTAGTAGTAGATGCAATGAAACCGAATAATGCACTTAATACTATATTGAATTAACTTTAACATTTATTTAAATAAGACATTAACAAAAGGAGCGCTTCACAGCACTCCTTTTTTAATTAGATTAGATTTTCATTAATTACTTCAGATAAAGAAAAATATAAAACATCATTTATGATTGAGTTTTTTTAACGTTTTCTTAGACAATTCTAGTTGTTTAAAGAGTATTTTTGTTTAAGGATATTTTATATTAATAAAACAAAATACTTTCATTGAAAAAATTACTTATTTTTTTTATTTTTTTTTCTACAGGAATATATAGTCAAGAAAAAATAACAATTAGCGGAACTGTTTATGAAAACACAAGTAACGAAACATTAATAGGTGTGTCTGTTTACATTCCTGAATTAAATGCAGGAACAAGCACCAACGAATATGGTTTTTATTCTTTAACACTTCCTAAAGGTAAATATACCGTACAGATTAGTTACCTCGGTTTTATAACCATAAAAGAGCAAATTAAGCTAACAACAAACATTACAAAAAACTTTAAACTTAATGAGGAAGCAGAAAGTTTAGGAGAAATAGTCATACAATCTGACATCGAAAAATTAAATGTAAGAACTCCGCAAATGAGTGTAAATAAACTGAGTTCTGCTACAATTAAAAAAATACCTGTTGTTTTAGGAGAAGCTGATATTATAAAATCCTTACTATTATTACCAGGTGTTACAAGTGCTGGTGAGGGTGCTTCTGGCTTTAACGTTAGAGGTGGAGCTGCAGATCAAAACTTAATATTGTTAGATGAAGCAATAGTATTTAACTCTTCCCATTTGTTTGGATTCTTTTCTGTATTTAACCCAGATGTTATAAAAGATGTAAAGCTTTACAAAGGTGGTATACCTGCAAAATTCGGAGGAAGATTATCTTCTGTTTTGGATATTTATCAAAAAGAAGGAAATAGTAAAGATTTTAATATAACTGGAGGAATTGGCTTGGTTTCTTCTAGGCTTTTAGTTGAAGGTCCTATTGAAGAAGAAAAAAGTTCTTTTGTAGTTGCTGGTAGAGCATCTTACGCACACCTATTTCTTCCTCTATTTAACAACGATAACAAAGCTTATTTTTATGACCTAAACAGTAAAATAAATTATCGATTTAACGATAGAAACAATGTGTTTCTATCTACTTATTTTGGCAAAGATGTTTTTGGTGTAAATGAGAGTTTTGTAAATGATTATGGAAATACAGTATTGAATTTAAGATGGAATCATCTTTTTTCTGATAAAATATTTTCTAATTTATCATTAATCTATTCTGATTACTTTTATGGACTAACTCTAGATTTCGTTGGATTTGAATGGGATTCTGGAATTACAAACTTCAATTTAAAATACGATTTTAAGAACTACTTAAATGACCAATTTACCCTTAGTTATGGTATAAATAACATTTACAGCAAATTTAACCCAGGAGAAATTGTACCAAACAGAGAGGATTCTGGTATACAACCTGAAAAACTTATTGACAAATACGCTAATGAATTTGCCGCATATTTATCTGCAGAACAAAGAATAAGCGAAAAGTTAACCTTTGAATATGGTCTTCGATATAGTAACTTTAGTAGACTAGGACAAGACGAAATTAATAGTTACGAAAATAACAATCCAGTTATTTATAATGAAGAATTTAAAAGGTACGAATCTGCAGAAGCTATAGGAATAAATACTTATAAAAGAAGCGATGTATTGGCAAGTTTTCAAAATTTTGAACCACGTTTCTCACTTTCTTATCTTGTTAATGAAGAGAGCTCTGTTAAAATGAGTTATAATAGAATGGTACAATACTTGCATTTATTATCCAATACCTCATCTCCTACTCCTCTAGATATTTGGACACCAAGTGGACAATTTGTAAAACCTCAAAAACTTGATCAATTTGCAGTTGGGTATTTTAAATCCATTAAAAATGGAGATTATTCATTAGAAACAGAGGCTTTTTATAAAGATATTCAGAATAGAATTGACTATATTAATGGAGCGAACTTAGTAGCAAACAATGAGATAGAAACTGTTATTTTAAATGGCCAAGCAAGAGCATACGGTCTTGAAGTTCTAGTAAAAAAGAATGAAGGCGATTTTACAGGTTGGTTTGCGTATACATGGTCAAAATCGGAACAACAAACACCAGGAAGAACAGAAAATGAACCGGGTATAAATTCAGGAGAATGGTACAGTACTCCGTTTGATAAGACACACGATTTTTCACTTAATGGTAGCTATGAACTCTCTAAAAAATGGACCTTTAATGCAAACTTTTTATTTCAAACTGGGCAACCTACTAATTACCCAGTAGGTCAGTATGAAATTTCAGGTTTAAATGTGCCTATTTATGATGACAATAGAAGAAATGCAGACAGATTGCCAGCCTATCACAGGTTAGATATATCGGCTACATTAACACCAGAAAAAAACAAGAATAGAACCTGGCAAGGAGAATGGGTTTTTGGTATTTATAATGTTTATGGAAGACAAAATGCTGCCTCTATTAACTTTAGGCAGAACAGAGAAACGCGAAGAAATGAAGCTGTACAGACTTCAATATTTGGACTAGTTCCTTCTGTTACTTATAATTTTAAATTTTAATTGAAAGATGAAAAATATACATATAATTCCAATTTTATTATTATTTGTGTTGTGCAATTGTGAAAAAGTAGTTGACGTTGAAGTTCCTTCAATTGAACCTAAATTGGTTATTGATGCTTCATTTGAAGTTTTTTTTGATGAAAACCCTGTAAGCGCAAAAACTGACATAAAACTAAAATTATCTGCAGACTATTTTGAAGAAACCATACCTGTAGTAACAGATGCCTCTGTATTTATAACTGATTTATCTTCAAGAACTATTTTCAATTATGAAGATTCAAATGCTGATGGAACCTATACAACATCACAATCCTTTATTCCTCTTGAGAATAATAATTACGAGCTTACTGTTATTTATAATAATGAGACCTATAAAGCAACTTCGAAAAGAATTAAATCTACCCCTCTTACTAGAGTAGAACAAGGAAATCAAACCTTATTTTCGGGCGAAGAAACTGAAATTAAACTCTATTTTTCTGATGATGGTACAGTAGATAATTACTATATTTTCGATTTCTCAAATTCATTATACTTAGCTTTAGAAGATCGTTTTTTTAATGGTGCAGAATATAGTTTTTCTAATTTTTATCAAGAAGATGATATAGAGCTACCAGCAACAGTTACCATAAAAATGTCTGGAGTATCCAAGGAATACTATACATACTTTAATATATTAATAGATCAAAGTGGACAAGATGCAGGTGGCCCTTTTGAGTCTGTGCCTTCTTCTTTACTTGGAAATATTATTAATACTACAAATGAAGATAATTTTCCTTTGGGATATTTTCAAATTTCGGAATCAGATACATTTACAATAGACTTAGAGCAGAGGTAATAAATATATTTTTTTTCACTTTTTTAAAACTATAAAATAAGTACTTTTGAGTAATGGAATTTATAAAAACAACAGAACAAGACTCGAAGTATAATCATTTAGAAAAGCAATCTACTTTAGAGTTATTAACAAACATAAATAAAGAAGATCAAAATGTAGCCTTTGCAGTAGAAAAAGCTATACCGCAAATAAAGAAACTGACAGATAAAATTGTTCTTAAACTCAAAAAGGGGGGACGACTCTTTTATATGGGGGCTGGTACATCTGGAAGATTAGGAATTTTAGATGCTTCTGAATGTCCGCCTACCTTTGGTGTTTCTCACGATCTAGTTGTTGGTTTAATAGCAGGAGGAGATATTGCCATAAGAAAAGCAGTAGAATTTGCAGAAGATGACAAGAATCTGGGCTGGAAAGACCTTCTAAAACATGCTATTAATGATAAAGATATTGTTGTAGGTGTCGCTGCTTCTGGAACAACTCCATATGTGATTTCTGCACTAGAAAAATGTAACGAGCATAGTATTGCAACAGGCTGTATAACATGCAATGTAAAAAGTCCATTATCAAAAGTAGCAACTTATCCAATAGAAGTTTTAGTAGGACCAGAATTTGTTACAGGAAGCTCTAGAATGAAAGCTGGTACAGCTCAAAAGCTAGTTTTAAATATGCTTTCTACTTCTGTTATGATTCAACTCGGAAAAGTAAAAGGAAATAAAATGGTAGACATGAAGCTCTCTAATGAAAAATTAGTAAACAGGGGGGTAAAAATGTTAATTCAAGAATTAGACGTTAATCAAAAAGAGGCGCATCAATTGTTACAAAAATATGGGAGTGTCAGAAATGCAATTAAAAACTTTTAAAATGAGTACAAATCTAAATTTATTAAGCAAAGGATTAATTAGACTTGGTATAGTGATTCTTTTATTTATTATTGCACCTATAACAATTACAATGGGCTTTAAAGCTATTGATAAATTTACTGATAGTCCAGACTTTTATTTTGCTTACCTATTTCTTGTCCTTGGGTTTTTAATTTTGTTTTACGCTATATATTTTGCTTTTAAAACTTTTAACTTACTCAGCAAAGCAATATTTAATAACAAATAATTAAAAATATTGAATTTAATATAGAAACCCCACTTTAAAAGTGGGGTTTACTAGTTTTAAAAAATTGGTTTTCCTCTATTTAAAAATTAACTAAAAATATATCTATATATCATTTAAATCAAGATATAATAAGGTAATATTAACGGATTAATTTTTTGTATTTTATCCTTTTAGGCATTAAGTCTCCTCCCAAACGTTTCTTTTTATTTTCCTCATAATCTGAGAAAGAACCTTCAAAGAAATAGACTTGGCTATCCCCCTCAAAAGCTAAAATATGAGTGCAAATTCTATCTAAAAACCATCGATCGTGACTAATTACTACTGCACAGCCTGCAAAATTCTCTAAGCCTTCTTCTAATGCTCTTAAGGTGTTTACGTCTAAATCATTAGTTGGCTCATCAAGTAAAAGAACATTTCCTTCTTCTTTCAGAGTCATTGCTAAATGTAATCTATTTCTCTCACCACCAGAAAGTGTTGAAACTTTTTTATTTTGCTCATTCCCAGAAAAGTTAAACCTACTCAAATAAGCTCTTGAATTTACTTGCTTACCTCCCATCATAACTAAATCTTGACTGTCAGAGAAATTTTCCCAAATTGTTTTATCTGGATTAATGTTTGAATGTGCTTGATCTACGTAAGCTATTTTTGCAGTTTCTCCTACTTTAAATGATCCTTTATCTGGGTTTTCTTCTCCCATGATCATTTTAAAAATAGTAGTTTTACCCGCACCATTTGGTCCAATAATACCAACAATACCAGCTTGTGGCAAGTTAAAAACCAAATCTTCATATAATAATTTATCTCCAAAAGCTTTAGAAACACCTTCAGATTGAATAACGTTAGTTCCCAAACGTGGTCCATTAGGAATATAAATTTCTAATTTTTCATCTACCTGTTTTTGGTCTTGACTCATTAGTTTATCATAATTCTTCAAACGAGCTTTCTGTTTTGTTTGACGACCTTTTGCACCTTGACGAACCCATTCTAATTCTCGTTCTAAAGTTTTTTGACGTTTAGACGCTGTTTTACTTTCTTGAGCCATTCTGTTTGACTTTTGGTCTAACCAAGAAGAGTAATTTCCTTTCCAAGGTATACCTTCTCCTCTATCTAACTCTAAAATCCAACCAGCAACATTATCTAAGAAATATCTATCGTGAGTCACTGCAATTACAGTTCCTTTATATTGTGCTAAATGATACTCTAACCAATGAACAGATTCTGCATCTAAATGGTTGGTTGGTTCATCTAATAATAATATTTCTGGTTCTTGTAATAATAATCTACATAAAGCAACACGTCTTTTTTCTCCTCCAGAAAGTACTCCTATCTTTTTGTCTGAATCTGGTGTTCTTAAGGCATCCATTGCAATTTCTAATTTGGTGTCTAATTCCCAAGCATTTGCTGCATCAATTTTATCTTGAAATTCAGCTTGCTGGTTCATTAGCTTTTCCATTTTATCAGCATCAGAATACACTTCCTCTAAACCAAACATATCGTTTATTTTATTGTATTCATCTAGAATAGCTACTGTTTCTGAAACACCCTCTTTTACAATTTCTAAAACTGTTTTTTCAGGATCTAAAGAAGGCTCTTGCTCTAAATAACCTACTTTATAACCTGGTGAAAAGGTAACATCTCCTTGAAAGTTTTTTTCAACTCCTGCTATAATCTTTAATAAAGTAGACTTACCTGAACCATTTAAACCTAGGATACCAATTTTAGCACCGTAAAAAAAACTTAAATAAATATCTTTTAAAACTTGCTTTCCAGTAGATTGATAGGTTTTTGAAACCTTATTCATCGAGAATATTACTTTCTTATCGTCACTCATTACGTTTATATTCTTTTGTTATATTTTACTAAACTCTTCCTTTTAGGGCATTAAACACCCAAGCAATACAGAAAAAACCAATACCAACTGTAGCAAAGCCCCAACCAGCAACTTCCTCATATCTGTAGGCACCCATTAAAATTAAAGTTACTCCCATAAAAATCATTAGAACAGTTGCCCATCCTAAGACATTGTTTTTATTCATCGCCATTCTTTTCTAAGTATTTGTTAATTCGCAAATATCGAAAATTTATTCCGTTTATTTTAACGTTTTAACTCCAACAATAAAACATTTTTTTTAAGTAAAGTAAAAATAACTTCATCTTTTAGTAATCATTATATGATAATTTAAAATAACAAAAGAGCACTTTAAAAGTGCTCTTCTTTAAATACGTTTACCAAAAAAATATTTAAAAACCTCTCCTCTGACCACCTCTTCTCTGACTTTGGGAAGTGTTGTTTTGATTTCTATTTGGTCTTTTAGGTTGCATATTTTCTTTAATACCTTTTTGATATTTAAACCATTTCTTATATTGTTTTTCACTTAAAACGAGAACTAAGTTTTCATTTAAGTTTTCTTCTAAAGTTATAATTTTAGATCTTATAGGTCTAATTATTTCACCTACTTTTTTTCTAACATTGAGACCTTTATTCTGATTGTTATTTTGAAAATTAGTTTTGGATCTATTTGCTGACCTTGCAATTTTCATAATCGCATTTAAATCATCAAAATTTTCTTTATTGAATAATGCAATTTCCTTTACTTTAAAATTATAAGTTCTTAAAGACCTTCTAACTTGAATTTTAATAGCATCATCTTTAATTTTTAATTTCTTTAAAACTTTTGGCACATCATAATAAAATATACCTGATGCTTCAGCTGCACTAAATTCCTTAATTTTACTAACCTCAGTTTGTCTATCATTGTTTTGAGAAGATCTTCCTCTCATTCCTCCTCCTCTTTGAGGCATTGTATAAAGTAGAGATGGGATTAATAGAAATGCAATAAAAAATATTCTTTTCATATAGTACAGTTTTAGTTATATAGCTTTAAATGAAATTACTTCTAAAAAACATGCTAAATATACTTAAAATTAAAGTTTCGCCGCCAATCTTGCCCCTTGATTTATAGCTTTTTTTGCATCCAGTTCACTCGCAAAATCTGCACCACCTATAACATAAACATTTTTACCTAAGTCTAAAAGTGGTTGATACAAATCTTTAAATGGAGTTTGACCAGCACATATAACAACATTATCTACCTTCAAAACTTTTTGTTCTTCATTTTGGATATAATGCAAACCATCATCATCTATTCTATTATAAGTAACCTCTCCAATAAATTGAACCTTTTTCTTTTTTAAGGTAGACCTATGAATCCAGCCTGTTGTTTTACCTAAGTTTCCTCCAAATTTACCTTTACTTCTTTTAAACATGAATATTTCTCTTGGAGATTCTTCAAAATATGGAGTAACATCTTCTATACCACTTCTTGCCTTTAAGGTTTTGTCTATACCCCATTCTTTTAACCAAGCATCTATATTTACAGCTGAAGACTCTCCTTCATTAGAAAGATATTCAGAAACATCAAAACCAATACCTCCTGCACCAATTACTGCTACACGTTTACCTACTGGCTTTTTATACTTTAAAACATCTATATAACTTAGGACTTTAGAATGATTGCTACCATCAATCTTCAATTCTCTAGGTTTAATACCAGTAGCTATTATAATTTCATCAAAATCTGAATTCACTAAATCATCTGTAGATACTTTTGTTTCAAGTTTTAAATTGACATTATGTAACTCTATTTGCCTATTAAAATACCTTAACGTTTCGTAAAATTCTTCTTTACCAGGAATCTGTTTGGCCATATTAAATTGACCTCCCGTTTCAGAGGCAGCGTCAAACAATGTAACATCATGTCCTCTTTCTGCAGCAATAGTAGCAGCAGATAAGCCTGCAGGTCCAGCTCCAACTACTGCAATTTTCTTTTTGCTTTTTGTTGGTAAATAATTTAACTCTGTTTCATGACAAGCTCTTGGGTTTACCAAACAACTAGCTACTTTTCTTTGAAAAACGTGATCTAAACAAGCCTGATTGCATCCAATACATGTATTTATTTCATCACTTTTCTCTGCTTTGGCTTTATTTACCCATTCAGGGTCTGCTAAAAAGGGTCTAGCCATAGAAACCATATCTGCATGACCTTCTGCTAGAACCTTTTCTGCAGTTTCTGGCATGTTAATTCTATTTGAAGTAATTAAAGGTATTTTAATTTCTTCTTTCATCTTTTTAGTGACCCAAGTAAAAGCTGCTCTAGGCACTGAAGTTGCAATGGTTGGTATTCTAGATTCATGCCAACCAATACCTGTATTTATAATTGTAGCTCCAGCAGCTTCTATAGCTTTACCTAATTTTACAATTTCTTCCCAAGAACTTCCTCCTTCTACCAAATCTAACATAGAAAGACGGTAAATAATAATAAAGTTTTTACCTACAGCCTCTCTTGTCTGCTTTACCAACTCAATTGGTAAGCGCATTCTGTTTTGATAATTACCACCCCAACTATCTGTTCTTTTATTGGTTCTTTTTGCTATAAATTGATTGATTAAATATCCTTCAGATCCCATAATTTCAATTCCATCATAACCTGCTAATTTTGATAGTTTGGCTGAGTTTACAAAATCTTTTATTGTTCTTTTAATTCCAGATTCCCATAATTTAAACGGAGTAAAAGGTGTTATAGGAGATTTTATTTTTGACGGAGCAACATTAAATGGGTGGTACCCATACCTCCCTGCATGTAATATTTGCATGCAAATTTTGCCTCCCTCAGCATGAACTGCTTTCGTAATTTTTTGATGATGAATTACGTGTTTTTTTGAAGACATTCTTGCTGCAAAAGGACCTGTCCAGCCTTGTATATTTGGTGCAATTCCTCCTGTAACTATTAAACCTACTCCTCCTTTAGCTCTCTCTGCATAGTAAGTTGCAATCCTTTCTATTCCATTTTTTTCTTCCTCTAAACCTGTATGCATAGACCCCATAAGAATCCTGTTTTTCAAAGTGGTAAAACCTAATTCTAAAGGCTCAAAAATATGTTTATACTTCATCGTAAAAGATTTATATTTATTATGCATGCATAATACTTTGCAATATATGTTTATTTTACGAAATTAAAAAGCCAAAGAATCCTATTCTTTGGCTTTTTAAAGTTCTTATTTTAAAGATTTAAATCATAGGTACATCTATAACTAATAGTTTACTTTTTTGATGTGCACTGATTGTTACTTCTTTGATATCCTCTAAACCTAAAGCATCTCTAGCATTTAGTTTTTCATCTGCAATACTAACTTCTCCTTCTATCAAAAAGAAATAAGCAGCATTATTTAGGGTATAGGGAATGGAAAAATTATTATCTAAATCTATTTTGTAAATATAGGCATCCTGATATACTGGCAAGGAACCTTTAACTGTTTTGTTTCTTGGAGATACTAGTGTCTGAAATTTATTTTTACATGCATTACTATTAAAGAAATGTTGGTCATAATAAGGGGGTACTTCTTGCTTATTAGGTATAATCCAAATTTGTAAAAAATTTGTTTCTTCAGTTTTACTATCATTAAACTCAGAATGTGTGACACCAGTTCCTGCACTCATTACTTGCACCTCACCTACCTCAATAGAACGTTTATTTTCCATACTGTCTTTATGAGAAAGAACACCTGTGATAGGAATAGAAATAATCTCCATATTTTTATGAGGATGTGTCCCAAAACCCATTTTAGGCTGAACAATATCATCATTTAAAACCCTTAGCATACCAAAATTCATTCTCTCTAGATTTTGATAACTCGCAAAACTAAATGTATGATGTGATTTTAACCAACCATGATTTTCAAATCCTCTTGTTTCTGATTTATGAACTGTTTTTTTCATCTTGTTGGTTTTAGATTATAAAATTATGAGGTTAATAGATGTAATTTTTTGAAAATTTAGTAATCATTTAAAACAGGAATTTTAATGGTATAATTAATATAAATATCCCATTTTACCTTGTTGATAATCACGCATAGCTTCTAGTATCTCAGTTTGTGTATTCATTACATATGGCCCGTATTGTGTTATTTTTTCTTTTATTGGTTTTCCTGAAATAACTAAAAGTGTACTGTTTTCATTTGCCTTAAACGAAATTAAATTTCCATTAGTACTAAAAACAATCATTTGATTACCTCCTTTCTTTAGAACTTCTTTACTATTAATCAAAACATCACCCTCTAAAAGATAAATTAATGATTGGTGATTATCAGGTAGATTTATTTGAATTTCCCCATCTTTTTCAGCATTAGCCGTAAAAACATTCACCTCAGTTTGGGTTGTTATTAATCCCTTTTCATTAGCTTGTTGCCCAGCAATTACATTCAATTTTACTTTTTTATCATCTGAATACACTTTAGGTATTTGCTCAGCTTCTAAGTGTTGATAATTTGGAGGCATAATTTTGTGTTTTGCTGGAAGATTTAACCAAAGTTGTATACCCTCTAAATCTCCTCCTTGTTTTACAAATTCTTTTGTAGGTGCCTCTGCATGAACAATTCCTCTTCCTGCTGTTGTCCATTGCACACCTCCAGCTTTTACAACCGTATCATTACCTAAAGAATCTCTATGCAATTGTTCACCTTTAAAAAGTAATGTTATTGGTTCAAATCCTCTATGAGGATGAGGCCCTAAATCAAAAGGATTGTTAAATTCTGAAATTGCGTAAGGTCCATAATGATGCAATAGCAAGAAAGGATCTACATTTTCGATTCCTTTATTTGGTAAAGGTTGACGCAATTTAATTGGCCCCATATTAATAAAAGGACTTTTTACTGTATGCTGTATACTTTTAAATGTATTCATCGTATTTTATCAAGTAAATTATTCAATTGTATTGCTTCTTCATTAGTAAGTTTATCTAAAAATGATAGAGATCCAGATTCGTTAATTTCTGTTAACAACTGTAAACCAGCTGTCGTTATTTTTGTATATACCACCCTTCTATCGTTTGTACACCTTTCTCTTTCTATAAACTTTTTTTCACACAATTTATCCATTAAACGTGTTGCGTTTGGAGCTCTTTCTACCATTCTTTCTTTCACGATCTGAACTTTCATTTTTTTCTTTGCACCTCTTAATATTCTTAAAATATTAAACTGCTGAGGAGATATACCAAAAGGCTTAAAAAAATCAGTCTCCTTACTATTTAACCAATTGGCAGTATATTTAATATTTACTAACGCTTTTAATCTATCATTTTTAAATTTTGATTGTATGTCATCTGAAAGATTTCCCATGGCTTTTTCTTTATCGTTTTAGAAAGTTATTTGTTTAAATTGATAGTTTAAATAAATACTACTTTTTTAAATAATCATTATCATTTAAGTTAACACTATAAAAATATAAATTTTAAATTTATATTCCAAGGAATATATTTACAATGTATTTAAATAACTAAACAAAAAACAGAAATAAAAAAACAAAACAGCAGATTAATGAGTGTTAAAATAAATTAGTTTCAATAGTTTTTAAATATATTTGGAAACTGATATTCAAAAATCAATCAATGAAGAATTTTTTAGCCTTTTTAATTTTATTTTCTACATTACATATATTTTCTCAAAAAGAGACCAACTTTTGGTATTTTGGTAATAACGCTGCATTAGATTTTAATTCTGGAGAGCCTGTACCTGTTTCTGGAAGTCAATTAAATACCACAGAAGGTTGTTCTTCATTTTCAGATGCAGATGGAAACTTATTATTTTATGTTGGTGCTCCAACTACATCAACTAAAAATTTAACAGTTTGGAATAAAAACAACCAACCTATGCCGAATGGAGCTGGTTTACAAGGAGATGCCTCTAGCTCTCAGTCTGCTTTAACAGTTCCTGCACCAGGAAGACCAGGAGTTTATTACATCTTTACTGTTGGTGCACAATCAAGTAATAATGCTGGGTTTTGGTACTATACATTAGACATGAATGAAGATGGTGGTTTGGGAGATATCGTAGAAGGCCCAATTGTTTTAGGTGATGCAGTAAACCATCCTAACTGGTCAGAAAAAGTAACTGCAGTAAGAGCTAAAGACTGTAATTCTTTCTGGGTGATTTCTACTTTTGGGAGAGATTATTATGCATATAAAGTAAACGATTCTGGTGTAGATATTACAAATCCAGTTATAAGTAGAATAAATGGATATAATATAGATGATCCAAGAGGCTATTTAAAAGTATCTCCTGATGGTAAAAAATTAGTTTCTGCAAATATGAGCGCAGGTACTTATTTATTCGACTTTAACGACGAAACTGGTGTTGTTAGAAACCTTAATAATACCACTTCTCCTGCAAATTTAAGTTTATTAGGAAATGGATATGGTGTAGAATTCTCACCATCCAGCCAAAGACTTTACATTTCTACTGGTGGGTATAATGGAGGAACTCCTGAATTTTTGCATCAATTCGATATATCATTATCAACAATTACAGAGATTAACGATTCTAGATTTAATGTACATAATTATACTAATACAAGAGGAGCTTTGCAACTTGGACCTAATGGTAAAGTTTATTGGACGTCAGATGGTGATACAAACAGAGGTGGTAATAATAACACAAATAGCATAAGTGTTATCAATAGACCTGAAAAACTTGGTGATGCTTGTAATTACGAACATCAATCTGTTTTAGTAGGAAGAGGTAATGTAAACCCTACTCAAGGATTACCTCCTTTTATTTCATCATTGCTACTACCAATAGATATTAAAGATTCAGATACTAAAGAATCTATTAACAATCAAGATTTAGAATTTTGTACAGGTCAAAATAAAACAATTATTCCTGAAGCTGTTTCCGGAGCTAACAAAACCTATAATTGGACGTTTAATAATGGAACTACGGTACAATCTATTTCTTCTGATGAAGAATTAATTTTAACAAATTTAACAACAACAGATAGCGGAACATACACCTTAAAAATTCAGCTTACAGATGACTGTGGAAATATAATTGAATTTAACGGAACATTTAATATTGAAGTTTTTGATGCCGCAATTGCGAACACACCTACCGACATTATTTTTTGTGATTCTGACAGAGATGGGTTTAATTCATTTGATTTACAAACCGAAAAGAATAGTGAAGTATTAAATGGATTGGATCCAACGCTATTTGATGTTCTCTATTTTGATAGTATTTCAGATGCGAACACAGGTTCAAACCCTTTATCAAACCCTTACACAAATTCAATTGCATTTAATACTCAAGTAATTTATGTTAGAGTTCAAAATAAAAGCGCAACAGATGCTTGTTTTGACCTAACTGAATTTAATTTAAAAGTAACAGATTTACCAATTCCAACGCAACCAGAACAGTATCGTATTTGTGACGATTTAGAAAGTGGAAGTGATACTGATAAAGTTATAAACACCTTTTTATTAAATTCTAAAGATTCTGAAATATTAGGGAATTTGAATAGTAATCAATACACTATAACTTATCATACTACACCTGAAGGTGCTGAAACAAATGATGCTTCTACACTAGTAGATAAAAACACTAACTATACTGTAGTAGAGTCTAAAACTTTATACATTAGAGTAGAAAATAACGATAATACTGCCTGCTATGATGCAAACCTAAGCATTCAATTAATTGTAGATCCACTGCCCATTATAACCGATACCGTAGATATTTTACAGTGTGATGATGATTTGGATAGAATTTCTACAATTAACCTAACTCAAACAGAAATAAGTATTTCGTCAAATTACGAAAATGAAACATTTGAATATTTTGCAACAGAAACAGATGCTAATGAAGGATCTCCTTTTGTTGACGACGAACTACGATACCCTGTAAATCAAAATGGTGAAGCTTGGGTTAGGGTAATTTCTGATAAAAACTGTTATAGAATTGCAAAAATTAATATAGAAGTTGAAGCTGCTGCTGATGTAGCTTACAATAAAGAATTCCCGGCAGTATGTGACGATTTTTTACAAACTGACGGCACTAACGGTCCTCAAAATGATGATACAGATGGAATTACAACATTTAACTTTAGTGAAGCATGGTCAGAGATACTTTCATTTTTTCCTATAGCATTACAACCTGATTTAGAAATTACTTTTTATGAAACTAGAGCCAATAGAACCGCAGTTTTGAATGAAATTTCAGATATCTCTAACTATAGAAATATTGGATACCCCTCAGGTATTAGAAGACAAACCATATATTTTAAAATCACAAATAAAAACAATAATAATTGTAATGGAACTGGAGAATTATATTTAAAAACAAACCCTGTGCCTTTAGCAAACGAAGTTTCTGATTTAGAATTATGTGATGACGCAATTGATGGTGATGGAAGTAATGGCTTTATTCAATCTTTTGATTTAGAATCAAAAACATTAGCCATTTTAAATGGTCAAAATCCTACTGAATTTTCAGTTACTTATCACTTATCTGCTGAAGATGCGAATTCTGGAAGTAATTCACAGTCTTCACCATTCACAAATATCATAAAAGACACCCAACCTATCTATGTTAGAGTAACAAACAACAACACAAACTGTTTTACAGACCATACTTCTTTTAACCTCGTTGTTAACAAAATTCCAGTTGCAAATTTTGTGAATGATTTAGAAATTTGTGATGATAATTCTGACGGATCTGCACGAAATGGATTCTCTCAATCTATAGATTTAGAATCTCAAACTTCTTTAATATTAGGTTCGCAAGACCCAAACATTCATGAAGTTACTTATCACAGATCATTAGCAGATGCGCAATCAAACTTTAATCCTCTGGTTTCTCCATATTCAAATACACAAGTAAATAGAGAAACCATTTATGTTCGAATTTATAATTCTGTTACAATGTGTACCAATGACATCTCTAATTTTGATGTTATTGTAAACTCAGAACCAACATTTGTACCTCCAACTAATTTTGCGGATTGCGATAATGATTTAGATGGAGATGATTCGAACGGAATCATTCAGAATATCGATTTAGAAAGTAAAATAACAGAAATATTAGGAACAACTCAAAGCGTTAACGATTTTAATGTTAGCTTTCATAGTTCTCAAGCTGAAGCTACTTCTGGGTCGAATCCTTTGGCATCTCCCTATCAAAATTCTAGTCCTACAGAAACTATTTTTGTACGTATACAAAACAAGCAAACCTTGTGTGTAAACGATGATGCAAGTTTTGAGTTAATCGTAAATCCATTACCAAATTTTACAGTTACTACTCCTCAAATATTATGTTTAAATGATATTCCTTATAATATTGGTGTAGAAAATCCTGCTGATAATTATACCTATGTTTGGACAGATGAGAATGGAAC
>Ga0233438_10001304_pt1 | contig 27637 bp, 30 predicted proteins | sample SI_123_September_FD_182720 | JGI IMG/M metagenome (GOLD analysis project Ga0233438, IMG submission 182720) | Seawater microbial communities from Saanich Inlet, British Columbia, Canada - SI_123_September2016_10_MG | ecosystem: Environmental > Aquatic > Marine > Inlet | place: Canada: British...
GACCTCACCTTGGATGTCGGATTTTGGAGTCAAAACATACGTAATACGCGCTTTCATAACTTGACAGTATTTAAAACAAGCGCAAATATTCTTACATGCTATTAACAAACGATAGCATATAAATTCCTAAAAAATAGCACTTAGTTTCGACTACAAGATACGTTATTTTAGATGTTTTTTAGCATAAATTTGGGGTTTTTACGAAGGGAGTGGCGAAAAAAGTTTTCATTTCAACTACGGACTGTAGCTGTGATAACTTCGCTTAACCAACGCTAATGTTAAAAAAAAGAGCATCATACCTAGAGGAGCTTCATAAATTCCCCCAGCAAAACAAGCAACAAGAAATGGGACACTCCATTTCCAACCGGGAACAATTTTAATAATCAGTAAAATAAAAGAACATAGGCCTAAAACACCAAAATAGGCAAGAACATCAAAAGGCATCATTTCAACTCGAATAGGGTATCTACTGTGCCCCCCCACAATCCAGTCAATAAATAAAACCTTCATGTCGGGGTTAAAGAAGACTTCATAAATATTTTCATTTCTTAAAGAAAAAATCAACCCCCACACTCCATGATTGGTGTACACTTTCTCTATAAAGGGATCAAAACTGATTATATAAGGTATCCATATAGGAGTAGAAATAATACCTGCCAGACTACTTATTAGTATGGTTGCCCGCAGTAAAGTGTTTTTAATTATCACAAGCATAAAGATTAGTAATACATACAAAACACCTGCTTTTTGCCCCAGCATCAATAATGCCGCCACAAATAGAAAAACACTCACCCAATCTTTATGATCTTTCTGAAGTAGATAAATTAAAAGAACCCCATAAGAAACACAATGAAAGTTTAAGTGCCATAAAAACCCACTGTACCCCCACCTGCCAGAAAGGGGATAACTTTCAAAAAGAGAAATGTCGAAAACCGCCCCAGAGAGGATAAAAACAGCATTGATTGTTAAAAAAAAACAGCATTGATTAACAAATACAAACCCATAATGATTGGCATTTTTTAAACCAGACCATACTCCCCAAAACAACAAGGGCATTGTAAACTTGGCGGTGTAGTAGCCTTGAGTTTTGGTAAGACTTTCTATAAGGCTGTAATCAGGGTTACCCCAAGCAAATCGAAATTCGTTAATCAAAAATATTAGCACAAGTCCACCCCAACACCAAAACACATAACGAGGTATTTTTTTCCGTAAAAACCAAGCACTTATAAGAATAACTACATAAGCTAATCCAAACAAAATGCCCTCCCCAACTTTAAGTTCAATCCAACGATTATTTAGGTAAACAAAAGAAAGTTTTTGTAAAAAACGGTTAAGCAAAAAATAGCTTGTTAATACCACTAACACCCAATAATAAAACCGCGCACTCTCAAACACATTCACTCGGGCACTATGGATCAATCGCTGTGGCATCTATTGTAAAACGTCTAACGAGTTCAATTATTATAGTTTTTTTAGGACAACCTTTTTTGGTCGAGTCGTGGGGGAGTTTTCACCAACCCACTTCAAAACCTTTTGTTTTGGAAACAACCGCCTTGCCAAATCCAACCATGTCATTATCTCATTGCCACAGTAATGTGAAATGCCTTTAGGAAGTTGTTGGTTAGCAATTCCAGTCAGTAAATGGGCAGCCAAATCTTCCGCACGTGTCGGACAACCATGTTGATCCGCGGTTACACGGAGAGTTTTTCCAGCATCGAGCTGGGCTTGGAGCCTGGTGTAAAAGTTATTCCCATATTGAGAATACAACCAAGACGTCCGTACAATCGAATAGGTCCCGCTAACTGCGTGTATGGCCTGTTCACCAGCCAACTTACTTGCGCCATACACATTTAAGGGGTTGGGCGTGTCGGACGGGGCGTATGCTCTGTCCAAAGTACCATCAAACACATAGTCGGTTGAAATATGTAAAAGCCAGCAGCCATGTTGTTTGCAGACTTTTGCAAGGGTTTCAATCGCTGTGGCATTAATCGCAAAGGCAGCGTCTTTGTCTTTTTCTGCCGCATCTACGTCGGTGTAAGCTGCGGTGTTAATACACACCTCAAAGCGGTGCTTAGTAAAGTAGGTTTGAAGGGCGTTGGGGTCAGTGATGTCCAGTTCTTTTTTTCCAACAAAGACGATATCCAGTGTTGGACAGGCGTTTTGGGCGGCTTGTAGCGCCAAGCCCAACTGTCCATTGGCGCCAGTCACCAATACCCGCTTCATGATTGAAAATCTTTAAACAATGGCAGTTTTAGGTCTTTGTCAGAAACAATGGTGGTCGCAACCTGCCAGTCAATTCCTAGGTTGGGATCGTCAAAGCGTACGCCTCGTTCGGATTCAGGATGATAGTCTCCATCGACTTTGTATTGTACAATGGCAGTGTCGCTCAACACGCTGTAGCCATGGGCAAAGCCTTTGGGGATAAACAACTGGGTTTGCGCTTTAGCGGTCAGCACCAGACCAAACCATTTACCGTAGGTCGGGGAGTCCTTGCGGAGGTCAAGGGCCACATCATAGATTTGACCTTGAACTACACGAATCAGTTTTGCTTGTGCATGAGGAGTGGTTTGCAAATGCAAGCCCCGTACCACCCCTTTTGTAGAAGTTACTTCGTTGTCTTGGGTAAAGTTGATTGATAGGTCCGTTTGTTGGGCAAAACGCTTGTGTTGAAAGGTTTCAACAAATTGACCACGGCCATCGGAGTGGAGGGTTGGTGTAATGATCCAACAACCAGATAGGGGTGCTGCTTTAGTGTTCATCGATCCAACGCTTTAGATAGGTTCCATATTCTGATCCCGAGTAGCTTTTGGCAATTACTTTGAGTTGGGGAGGGTCGATAAACCCTTGCTGAAAGGCGGCGATTTCAGGCGACCCCACCAAGACCCCTTGTCGGCTTTGAATGGCTTCGACAAAGGCATGGGCTTTGGATAAGCTTTCTACGGTGCCTGTGTCGAGCCAAGCGGTGCCCGGCTCAAGCACTTCAACGGTAAGTTTGCCTTCATTTAAATAGCGGCTATGAACCTCGGTGATTTCCAATTCCCCACGCGGACTGGGCCGCACTTGTTTTGCTTTTTCCACAACGCTATGGTCAAAAAAGTAGAGGCCAGGAATTGCAAGATTGGAGGTAGGTGTTTCGGGTTTTTCTTCAATAGCAGTCACCTCGCCCTTTTGGTTTAGGGTCACAATCCCATAACGTTTGGGGTTATTGACGTGAGCGCCAAAAATCAAACCGCCTGTAAACCCATCGAACGAAGGACTTTGTTTTTGAATGGCACTTCCGTAGAATAAGTTGTCGCCAAGGATAAGCGCAACAGGGTTATTTCCAATAAAATCTGCACCGATTAAAAAAGCTTGTGCGAGACCTTTGGGCTCGGGTTGGACGGCATATCGAAATTGACAACCCAACGCACTTCCATCGCCCAAAAGCGCCTGAAAGGCATCCGCATCACGCGGTGTGGTAATGATTAAAACTTCAGAGATTCCAAGAGAGATTAAGGTTGAAAGGGGGTAATAGACCATGGGTTTGTCATAGACAGGCAATAGTTGCTTGCTGACCGTTTTGGTCATGGGATACAATCGGCTGCCTTCGCCTCCAGCAAGTAAGATACCTTTCATATGTTGTCCATAAATGCGTGAACGGTTTGGTTTAGCCCCTGTTGCCAAGGCGTGTTGGCCGACCAGCCCAACTGCTGTTCTAGTTTTTCAGGATTGATGGCATATCGAAAATCATGTCCTGGGCGGTCGTTCACAAAAGTAATCAACTTTTCGGCAGTTCCTTTGGGTTGCTTTTTGTACACATCAAAGACTGTACAAATGTCTTGGGCCACTGCTAGATTTGATTTTTCACATCTTCCGCCGATTAGATAGGTCTCTGAGGGGGTTCCTTTATGAAAAATCAAGTCCATTGCTTCCACATGATCCTCGACATAGAGCCAATCTCTTACGTTTGATCCATCTCCATAAATGGGAAGGGATTTGTTTTGATTTAAATGTGTGAGTAAGGTTGGAATGAGTTTTTCCTGGTGTTGGTCTGGGCCATAATTATTGCTGCAATTGGAGATAATGTATGGCAATCCGTAGGTTGCGCCATAGGCACGCACCATATGATCTGCACCTGCTTTTGATGCAGCATAAGGTGAGCGGGGATTGTATGCGCTTTTTAAGTCAAAAACACCTTTTTTATTCAAAGAGCCATACACCTCGTCGGTGCTGACATGATAAAAGAGATGGTCGCTACCCTTTTTCCATGACGATCGGCAAGCCTCTAGAAGTTGCATGGTGCCGAGGATATTGGTCTCAGCAAAGGCTAAAGGATTTTCTATTGATCGGTCGACGTGTGACTCTGCGGCCAGATGGATGACGGCGTCGACTTGGTACGACGAAAAAACACCTTGAACCTCTTTTGGATCAGAGATATCAACCTCTTCAAAGTGATAGTTTTCTGCAGCCTCAATCTGTTGAAGACGAACTTTATCTGCAGCATAGGTTAATGCATCAACATTAATAATGGTATAGTTTGGATAACGATTTACCATATGCTTGATCAAATGTGACCCAATGAACCCAGCACCTCCAGTAATTAATATATTCATAATGCTATTACGTAAACGCAAACGGATGCCTCAAAAGTACAAATCATTTTTTGAGAATGTATCATGCAATTTTATACTTTTGTCTACGTTTTGATAGCAGTTCAACAACAAACAATGCAATTACTTCAGCAAGGGATTAAGTTTATCATTGATTTTCTTTTTGCTTTGGGTGTTACTATTTTCATTCTCACTTGGCTTGTTCCATTGCTTTGGATCACCAACCTTTTTGTCGACGGAGGCCCATTGTTTTTTAGCCATCAACGTGAAGGCAAAGACTGCAAACTATTCAGGTGTTATAAGTTTCGTACGATTCCCTCCACTGCAAAACACGTCAAGCCAGGAGAATCATTTAATATAAAAACCACTTTTTTAGGCACTCTTTTGCGCAACACGGGCATTGATGAACTCCCTCAAGTTATTAATATACTTAAAGGCGAAATATCGGTAGTTGGCCCTCGCCCTCACTTGCCCGAATACAATGCCTATTACCAATCCTTTGTTGGCAAACCACATATGGACAAGCGCTTACAAGTTCTTCCAGGACTGACAGGGCTGGCCCAAGTACGTGGCTATCGTGGGGACACTCCCAACGAGGTATCGATTAAAAACCGTATCGACAGTGATGCAGAGTATGTGGAGCACCAGTCCCTATGGCTTGATCTGAAAATTATATTTCTTTCAGCCCTTGCGTTATTTCGGGGGATTTGGAAGCATATTTTTTAGAGGCTAAACCAAGCGATTACTCTCCATCAAATGCCTATTTTTGTCAAAAAATAATCCATGAAAGTATTGGTATTGGGCAGCGGAGGAAGAGAATACACCTTTTGTTATCAGTTGGCAAAAAGCCCACAGCAACCACAACTCTTTATCGCCCCAGGCAACGCAGGGACTGCCCAGTTGGGCACCAACCTATCTGTTTCTCCAACAGATTTTGAAGGGCTTAAACAAGTTGTTTTAGCTCACGCCATTGAATTGGTGGTGGTGGGGCCTGAAGTACCTTTGGTTGAAGGGGTGGTCGATTTTTTCGCCGCCGATCCTCACCTCGCTCAAATTCCGATGATTGGACCCTCAAGGCTAGGGGCAGAACTCGAAGGGAGCAAAGAGTTTGCCAAGGCCTTTATGCAGCGTCACAATATTCCAACGGCAGCCTATAAAAGCTTTACCAAAGAAACATTGGCGGAGGGGTTGAGTTATCTGGAAACAGGACCCACACCTTACGTACTTAAAGCCGATGGACTTGCTGCGGGCAAAGGCGTGGTCATCCTTAACGACCTGTCCGAAGCCAAAGCAGAGCTCACCGCCATGCTGGCCGATGCCAAGTTTGGTGAAGCCAGCCAGAAAGTTGTGATCGAAGAGTTTTTGGATGGGATCGAGCTATCGTGCTTTGTACTCACCGACGGGGAGTCTTACCAAATTCTGCCCATGGCCAAAGACTACAAACGGATAGGTGAGGGAGATACAGGGCTGAATACTGGCGGTATGGGTGCGGTTTCGCCCGTGCCTTTTGCCGACGATGCCTTTATGCAAAAAATCAAAGACCGTGTGGTGGAACCCACCATGCGCGGACTGCAAAGCGATGAGATTCCCTATGTGGGGTTTGTGTTTATCGGCCTGATTAAAGTGGGCGACGATCCCAAGGTCATCGAATATAATGTGCGGATGGGCGACCCCGAAACACAAGTGGTCTTGCCTCGCATTCAAAACGATCTCCTTGAACTACTCCAAGCCACGGCTGCTGGAAAGCTCAACGAGATAGACCTTCAAATTGATGCACAGGCGGTTTCTACCGTGGTGGCTGTATCGGGGGGTTATCCGGAGGGCTATAAAAAAGGCAAAGCAATTAAGGGGATTGATTCAGCAGACTTTATCGTTCATGCAGGGACAACAAGTATAGATGGCATTTTGAAAACCAACGGCGGGCGAGTATTATCGGCGACAGGCTTTGGAGATAACTATAGCCAAGCAATAGAACAGAGCTATAAAGCCCTAGCGAAAATCAATTATGAGGGGATATACTACCGAAAAGACATCGGCTTTGATCTATAGAAACGAATGCGAGGTGGAGTCTGTATCTTCTTCACCACTATCATTAAATTTCTTTAGTTGCAGCACCCAATAAGTTCCAGCAACAAGTCCGATTGTCAAGAAAATCCAGTTGATTCCATTGGCCAAAAACCAGCTGGTGAGCTCTAGGTCACGAAGAAAATGTAGTGGGAGAAACAAGACTTCTTCAAATAAAAAGGCAATTGTCTCGAAAAAAGATTTCATATCCATTAAATTGAACCACAAAAGTAAGGCATAGCCCGATGTGGAACAAGTTTTTTTCTTTTGTGACAAGCGATAAGTTTGGGAAACAGCCCAGACCCCGTATCTTTGAAAAAAAAACACGATGAAGACCGCCGTTGCCTATGCTATTTTTGAACAAAGTGTCAAGGACTATCATGTGTTAGACACTGTCGATCAGCCCTATAATAACCCGCACCCTTCAGACAGCTTGGCGCATTTGATGTACCGCAAAAACTGGATCGACACCATACAATGGCATTACGAAGACCTTATTCGCGACCCCAACATCAACCCAACGGAGGCGCTAGAACTCAAACGTAAAATCGATGCGTCTAACCAAGACCGCACCGACACCGTAGAGTATATCGACAGTTATTTTTTGGGGCAATACAAGGCCGTGTCGCCCCAGCCCTCGGCGACCAGCAATACCGAAAGCCCTGCTTGGGCTTACGACCGCTTGTCGATTTTATCACTAAAAATCTATCATATGTTGGAAGAAAGCCAGCGCCCTTCGGCTTCCGATGCGCACCGTGCACAATGTGCCGAAAAACTAGCCGTGTTGCAAACCCAACGTGAAGACCTATCCCTCGCCATTGACCAATTGCTTGATGATCTCGCCAGTGGGCGTAAGATCATGAAAGAGTACAAGCAAATGAAAATGTACAATGATGACGCACTCAACCCTGTTCTTTACAGTTCAAAAACAGACTAGGTGGCATTAGCGAAGCACGTCATGATTTTTCGCTTTTCGGCTATGGGCGATGTGGCGATGTTGGTGCCTGTCTTACGTTGCTTATACGCCCAAAACCCTAAGGTTCGTGTGACTCTGGTCACACGTCAACGGTTTACCCCCATTTTTAAAGAATTTTTAGATCTAGAGATTATCACCCCTGACTTTAATGGGCAGCACAAAGGGCTAAAAGGGTTATATCATTTGTTCAAGGAGCTTAAAAAGAAAAAACCGCAACGCATTGCGGACATTCACAAAAACTTGCGTTCACGTGTGCTCAGGTTGTTTTTTGCCTTTTCGCCATGGGTACGCACTCGAGTGATGAATAAAGGATATCGTGATCGAGCCAAGCTCACACACCCAACAAAGAAAACGATGAAACCTCTTACCCCTCAGCATTATCGTTATATAGAGGTTTTTTCTCGATTGGGCTTTTTATTGGACTTGGACAACCATGAGTTTCCACTGAAACCAGGCCTGCCCACAACAGCTTTGGAGGTCAATCTTCCTGCAGACAAAAAATGGATCGGAATAGCGCCTTTTGCAGCACACCAAGGCAAGGTATATCCGTTAGATTTGATGCAAAAAGTGGTTGGCTACTTACAACAAGACCATACGGTGTTTTTGTTTGGACACGGAAAAAAAGAGGCACACCAAATCAATGTCTGGGCCAAAGCCTATCCCAATGTAGTGCCAAAGGCATTGCAGATGTCTTTTTCTGACCAGCTTGACTTGATTGCCAATTTGGATGTGATGGTATCGATGGACTCGGCCAATGGGCATTTGGCCGCAAACTATGGTGTTCCTGTGGTGACCCTTTGGGGAATGACTCATCCTTTTTTGGGATTTGCGCCCTTTCAACAAAACCAAGCGCTGATGGTCGATAGAACAATGTTTCCTAAGGTACCGACCTCGGCTTATGGCAAAAAGATACCCAAGGACTATGAAGAAGCCATGCGCACCATTGCACCTGAAACGGTGATCGAGAAAGTGTTGGAAATTATTTAGGAGCTAAACGTCGTCAAAATCAACCACCAAACGATCGCTTGTACACGTGGCCTGGCAAGTGAGGACTAGCCCTTCTACGACTTCGCTATCGGACAAAATTTGATTGCTCGCCATGGCGGTTTCGCCTTCTCGAACACGCCCTATACAGCTCCCACAAACGCCTCCCTGACATGAGTATGGCGGGTCAATACCAGCGTTAATGGCTGCTTCCAAAATGGTTTCTTTGGCATCTGCGGTAAACAGATGTGTTTCGTCATCCAAAACCACTTCATAGCTCACAACCCCTTCTGATGATCGGTCAATATCTCCACCGCCCGTAAAGTGTTCCACATGAATTTTTTTATCACTGACGCCAGAATCAGAAAGAGCTTGGACAGAACCCTCAATCATTTCGGAAGGACCACACACATAGAAGTCGTCAAAATGGAGTTGACTAAACAAGGTGTTGCGTACATAATTGATGTGCGCCTTGTCAATTCGACCAAAGAGAGCATCCGTTGCTTTTTTTCTGCTATACACCGAAATGAGGCTAAACCTTTCGCTATATTGTTCTTTTAATGCTGCTAGTTCATCGAGAAACATACTATCTTTCTCTGACCGATTTCCGTACACCAAAACAACTTGCCCGTCGGTTTCTTGGAGTGCAGTTTTTGTTATTGACAACATGGGTGTGATTCCGCTTCCTGCAGCCAAAAGCAAAATATTTTTTGATCCATCAGGCGTAAAGACAAAGCGCCCTTCAGGAGTGCCAATGTTCAGGGTATCTCCTTTTTGGAGTTCTGTATTTGCATAGTTTGAAAACACACCATTTGGGATGGCTTTGATTCCTACGCGCAACAAACCTTCGTGTGGCGCACTGCAAAGCGAGTAAGAACGGCGCACTTCTGTACCATTTATGGTATGTGACATGGTAAGGTATTGTCCTGCGCTAAAGGAAAAGACATCTTGAAGAGTGTTGGGAATAGCAAAGCTTATGGCAACAGCATCTTTGGTTAGACGCTGAACATCAGCGATCTGTAGCTGGTGTAGTCCAGTCATAGCATTTTTTTTACAAACATATAAAAATGATATCTTTGAGAGAACTTTCAACCTTTATGTTTCTTCGTTTTTTTAGTCTTCAATGGAAATCGTTTCGCCGATCAGCTGCTTTTAGCTCTGGGGTTATCACGGGAGTGTTTTATGTGTTTGGAGGACTTTATTTTGCCGCAATTTTTACCATTTTAGGCTTTGGTAGTTATTTCATTTTGGACGACGACATGGGTGTGGAACCATTGAGCTTTATCAACAAACATCTTATTTATGCAGCTTCTTTTTGGATAGTATGGCGCTTTTTTGTTCAAAAAATGCCAGTATTAAACATCCAATCATTTTTGATTTTACCAGTTAAGATCAACGCAGTTGTACATTACGCCCTTGGCCGAACTGTTTTTTCGTTTTTTAACATTGGGAACGCTTTTTTCTTTATCCCTTTTTCGATTGTTCTCGTAAAAAATGGCTATCCACTAGCACAGGTTTTGAGTTGGCACCTTGCTATTCTGGCGATTGTTTACTGTACCAATTACCTCAACATATTAATAAATGACCGCAATGATGTTTTTTACACAATCGCAACGACCTTGGTTTTATTTGCGTTGTTTCAACGATATGCGATTTTTGATATCACTCTGTATACAGGACCAGTTTTTGACATGTTTTATAGCGATCCGATCTACGCACTGATTCCGTGGCTTTGTTTAGGACTTATATACAGATTCACCTTCATGCATTTTAAAAATAGAATGTATCTCGATGCAGGGCTTCAACCAATAAAAAAGGAGGCGCAAGAACTGCGATTGAATTGGCTGAATCGTTTTGGTCGAACATCTATTTTTATCAAAAACGATATCAAGCTAATCTTGCGAAACAAACGTTCGAAAACAACATTGTTGGTATCCCTCTTTTTTCTGTTTTATGGTTTTTTCTTTTTCATAGATTATTCATCCGGGATGTATGAAGCACCTGTTTGGAAAATTTTTGCAGGGATCTTTATCTCGGGTGGCTTTTTGTTCACATTTGGACAATATGTCCCCAGTTGGGATAGCGCATATTACCCATTGATGATGAGTCAAAACATTGTCTATCGTGAGTACCTTAATGCCAAATGGTCTATGGTTACAATTGCCACTATCGTCAGTGCGGTTTTAGCCAGTTTCTATATCTTTTTTGGCTGGGAAACCTATGCCGCCGTGGTGATTGGTGCGATTTACAACATTGGTGTAAATGGTCATCTCGTATTGCTGTCGGGAGCCTACATAAAAACGCCGATTGATTTGACCTCAACAAAAAAACCTTTTGGCGACAAACAGGCCTTCAATGCCAAGTCGTTGTTGCTAACTCTACCAAAATTGGTATTGCCGATGGTTTTGTATTTCGTTGGAAGCTTTTTTGGAGGCCCTTGGGGTGGTTATTTAACGGTGGGCTTTGTAGGAATTATGGGCTACTTTTTAAAAGATAAGGTCTTTGATAAGATTGAACAAGTCTATAAATCAGAAAAATACAAAACGTTAAACGCATATAAACAAACGAAATGATACGCATCGAACAATTGACCAAGCGCTACGGCGACACAACCGTACTGGACATCCCCGCATTGGAAATTCCTGAGGGTCAGATTTTTGGCTTGGTCGGAAACAATGGTGCGGGAAAAACGACCCTATTCAGCTTGTTTCTTGACTTGATTCAGGCAACGGAAGGCACAGTGACGATCAACGGCATTGAAGTACATCGTTCGGAAGAATGGAAAGCAAAAACGGCAGCTTTTCTTGATGACAGCTTTTTGATAGGCTACTTAACACCAGAAGAGTATTTCTATTTTATTGGGGAGTTAAGAGGGGTTTCAAAACCACAAGTCGATGAACTCATGGATAGTTTTTCGGACTTCTTTAACAATGAAATTCTCAACCAGAAAAAATACATTCGTGACTTGTCAAAAGGAAACCAGAAAAAAGTAGGCGTCGTTGCCACTTTCATTGGTGACCCTGAACTTTTAATTTTAGACGAACCTTTTGCCAACCTTGATCCAACAACCCAGATTCGACTTAAAGAACTTTTGGTTGAGAAAGGAAAGGACATCCAAAAAACAATTTTGATCTCAAGTCACGATATTCAACATGTGACGGAAGTTTGCGAACGGATTGCTGTTTTGGAAAAGGGAACCATCGTACAAGACCACAAAACAAGCGCCAAAACTCAAAAAGAGCTGGAAGCCTTTTTTTCCAATCAAACATAAATGAAGGCTTCATATACCAAAAGACAAATAAAGTAGTTTTCACATTATGATCAGACGTGGTCTTTTTTTGGTTCTCATTCTGTTTGTTTTTACGAACTGCTCAACTCGTAAGGATAGGATGATGAATAGGGCTTATCACCAGGCAACGACAAAATTCAATGTCCTTTTTAATGGTGAAGAAGCTATTCGCTCTGGGATTGTAGCGGAAGTGTTGTCTCATCAACCCAACTTTTGGGACCAACTCCCTGTTGAGCCATTTCCTTTGATTGATCTATTTTCTTTAGAAGTCAAAGAAAACCCAAGCTTTACTCGAGCTGAAGAAAAAGCGGTGATCGCCGTGCAAAAACACAGCATGCTCATTGGCGACCAACAACGCAACACGCAAATTGATGAGGCCTATATGCTCTTGGGAAAGGCACGATTCTACAATGGCCGATATCTACAAGCTTTGGATGCCTTCAATTATGTGATTGACCAACTTCCGAACGCAAATAGTCGTCGGAATGCCCAAATTTGGAAAGCAAAAGTGTTTTTACAACTCCTTCAAGAGCAGCGTGCAGCGGCAATTTTTTTGGAGTTAATAGACCAGAACGAACTCACAGTAACCGAGTATGTAGAGGTGTCTGCTCATTTGGCCAAGGCATATATTGCGCTGAACCAACCTGAAAAAGCAACAAAACCACTTTATAATGCTGCCGCAGGCGTTAAAGACAAAGCCTTGCAAGCTCGTTATTATTATTTGTTGGGTCAGCTCCACGACAATTTGGAACATAAAGATTCCGCTGCGTTGGCTTACCAGAGTGTGATCAACCTCAATCGCCGTATTCCCCGTATTTTTTGGATACATGCAAAATTGAACCAGCTAAACACGAACCAACTTGATTTGGAAAGCACCCAAAAGGCGTATAAAAAACTGACCAAAAACGAAGAAAACAAGAAGTATTTAGATAAAATACACTTTAGCCATGCCTCATATTCGCTTTCTCATTTTGACACGATTGCCGCAAAGAACCTGATCAATGCGAGTTTGCGCACCAACACCAAAGACAAAATGCTTAAAGGACTGGCTTACGAAACGATGGGAGAGGTGTTTTTTGATGAAAATCAATTTGTTACTGCAGGAGCATATCTCGATAGCACACTAAACGTCCTTGAGCCTAAAACACGAAGATTCCGTAAAATCACACGAAAACGCAACAAGCTGAACGACATCATTAAGTACGAGACAAACCGACAAACGTCAGACAGTTTACTAGCGCTAATGACGAAAACGCCAGAAGAGCAAGCAAGCATTTTCACAAGGTATATCGCAGACCTCAAAGTGGCAGATTCACTTCAACAACAACAACAACAACAAAAACAACAGCAGTCAACGGCGAACACCTCCTTTTTTGACAGTGAATTTTATTTCTATAACAGTGCAATGCGCTCACGAGGAGAAAGTGAGTTTTTCCGCATTTGGGGGAATATCTCAAAAACGGACAACTGGCGATATGCCAATCAGCAAGCCGCGACAGAAACAATAGTAGACACGGCGACAGAAACAGAGCAAAAGATAGAGAAAGCAGTAGAAGTTGACCCACGCTATATGCTAGAAACCTATATCAATCAAATACCGCCACCTGAAGCGAGAGACAGCTTGGTTCAAGTACGCAATACAGCCTACTTTGATGCGGGACTTGCCTATAAAGAACAGTTTGCGGCTTATCTGCAAGCCAAAGATCGTTTATTGACACTGTTGTCGTTTGATTCCGACTATACCCTCCCTTCTCTATATCATTTATATCAGATTGAAGAGCAAACAGGTGGCGCAAAAGCATTGACGTATAAAAATCAAATCATCTCTGAATATCCGAACTCTCAATATGCAGCAATCCTTCAAAACCCAGAAGCGGCGGAGGGTGCATTAGCTCGTTTTGAAGAACGCTACACTTTGCTCGAAGAGCGCTTTAAAGCACAGGCGTTTGAGGAAGTAATTGACCAATCTTTTGACGCAATATTATCCTTACAAGATGAGAATTTACGCTCTCGCTTTTCGTTGTTGCGCGCCCACGCGATTGGTAGGTTAGACGGAATTGCGGCATACGAAAGAGCACTTTCGGAAGTTGCGTTGGCATTCCCTAACCAAAAAGCGGGGGAAGAAGCAAGTAGGCGATTGCTTGAAGTCAGAGACTTGAAGCCAAAGGAAGAAAAGGAAGGTGAACGCTATTTGGTTTACTTTGTTTTTGATAGAGCGGATCATGAGTTGACACAAAACCTCCAAAAAAGAGTTGCAGAGATAATTATGCAACAAGGACTTCAAAGTAGCGTAAAAGCAACGATTGATATTTATGATCGCAACACGGAATTTCTAGTGATTCAGCGCTTTACCTCAGAAGAGCAAGCAACGGATTATCGCAACTACCTCCTTAAAAACATTTCGGAATTGTCTAAAAACAAAAATTTTGTAGATTTGACGTCCGCTTTACGCGATGCACTCATTTTCAAAAACCTAACCGTTGATTAATTAAAATGGTATTTAAAGCAAAAAAACAGATGGATAATTCTAGAAACAACATCAAAATCAACTTTATTGAGCCCAACACGAAAGTCATTGGTGAAATCCATTCAGAATCCGACTTTCGGATCGATGGAACGCTTGAAGGAACAGTGCAAACCACAGGGCGTGTAGTTGTTGGTCAAGAAGGAAAAATCAAAGGAAAAATTATCTGCACAAACGCTGATATCATGGGATCTTTTGAAGGGACTATTGAAGCATCTAATCTGCTTTCCATCAAGGCGGAGGGAGTTATTGAAGGTGAAGTCGTTGTTGGAAAATTAGCCGTTGAAGCAGGTGCAATGTTAAACGCACAGTGCTTGATGAAAAAAGCAATCAAATCGTTGCAGCCCGTCGATGAAGAAAAAGCCGAAAAAACCGCCTAAATCTAACTTGCTGCGTTGGGCTACGCTCACGGGATACAGCTTTCAGCTTGGCATTACCATTTATCTTTTTGTCCGTTTAGGCCGATGGCTTGACGCCACTTACGAGACAAACCGATTGTTTACACTACTAGGTGTACTTCTGGGCCTATTCTTGTCCCTTTACATCTTGTTAAAACAACTCAAAAAACTCAACCCATGAGACGCAACCTGCTAAATCTAGTTACAATTTTGCTCTTACTGCTCGCGGTAGCTTTTGGAGTTCACTCTGCTCTGTTGCCAGACACACTTGCTGATCAGTACGACATCATGAAGGGTTGTTATGTAGGAAACTATTTGTTGGCTATTGGGATTTATTGGGCGGTGCTAGCCTGCTACAGAAGGAATGCAGTGCTCGTTGGTTTTGTTTTTATGGGAGGCAGCTTTTTAAAATTTGGATTATTCTTTCTGTTAGTCTATCCTGCCTTTTCCGTAGATGGCACAGCAAGTAGCGGTGAGCTTACTTTATTTTTCATCCCCTACCTGATTTCCTTACTGACTCTTACCTTTTCGGCTTCAAGGGTTTTACAGCGCGCCTAAGGCACTTTATTTTTTGTGCAATTCCATTTTATTTTTATCCCGAAATAAATTACATTTGCAGCCGTCATTCGCATGAAGAAAAAACAATTTATCTCGGCGATTTTTTTTGTCCTAAGTGGCTTCTTTGTTCAGGCATCTGATGAAGCCCTAAAAGACGAAGAAACTTCGGGCGACTTAAAGTCCGAAATCAAGGCCTATATCCGTCATCACTTACAAGACACACACGACTTTTCGGTTGGTTCATACACCACAGAAGAGGGTAAGAAAAAGTACATCGGGTTTTCCCTTCCGGTTATTCTATGGGACGATGGACTGGTTGTCTTTTCGTCAGGAAAACTCAAACATGGCAAAGCGGTACACCGTGTAGGATCGAAATACTATAAACTGTATCATGGCAAAATCTACCAAACCAATGCAGAAGGGCTAATCTCCTATGATGCAGACAAGCATGTCACGAATTCCAAACCTTTAGATTTGTCGATGACCAAAAGTGTCATGACCATGTTGTTTACATCTGCTTTGATGTTTTTCTTGTTTAGAGGTCTGGCACAATCCTACAAACGGAACGGAAGCATTGCTTCAGGGGTTGGGCGCTTTTTTGAGCCCATTGTTTTATACATTCGCGATGATATCGCCATCCCCAACATTGGAAAAAAGCATTATAAGAAGTACATGAGTTACCTACTCACCATCTTCTTTTTTATATGGTTTCTAAACATCCTTGGGCTATCCCCATTAGGGATTAATGTTACGGGAAACATTGCTGTCACTTTTGGGTTGGCGTTACTCACATTTTTGATCACCAATCTGACGGCAAATAAAAATTATTGGGCGCATATTTTCTGGATGCCAGGCGTGCCCGTTATTATGAAAATTGTTTTAGCGCCCATAGAATTATTGGGTGTGATCATTAAACCGTTTTCATTATTGATCCGTTTGTATGCGAATATTCAGGCGGGACACATCGTATTGATGAGTCTAATTGGGTTGATGTTTATTTTCAACAATTGGCTCGGCAGCAGTTTATCCTTTGTATTGGCATTTGCCATTTCGATCATAGAAGTGCTGGTTGCCTTATTACAAGCGTATATTTTCACCATGCTATCTGCATTGTATTTTGGATTTGCGGTGGAAGAACATGAAGAAGCACATTAACATTATTAATATTTAAAACAATAATCATTATGGAAATTCCAGCAATTGTAGGCGCAGGATTAGTAGTTATCGGAGTAGGAATGGGAATCGGCCGTATCGGTGGTTCAGCTATGGAAGCGATCGCTCGTCAGCCAGAAGCCTATGGAAAAATTCAAACTGCCATGTTGATCGCCGCTGCCCTTATCGAGGGAATCGGATTTGCAGCATTGTTTGCAGTATAGGGCAACAACCTTAATATGTGGGAGGTGTTCGCACGACCCATTTAAGGGATAAATCAAAGAGTATGGAAAAGCTATTGGGAGAATTCTCATTTGGACTGTTTATATGGCAGACCTTCATTGTTGTTGGTCTACTTCTCTTATTGCGGAAGTTTGCTTGGAACCCCATTCTCAATGCGATCGACGATCGTGAGGAGGGGATCAGAAGTGCACTTCAGTCGGCGCAAGACGCTCGTGCTGAAATGCAAAACCTTCAAGCTGACAACGAACGTATCTTGAAAGAGGCACGTGCGGAACGCGATGGACTTTTAAAAGAAGCCAGAGAAATCAAGCAGAAAATGATTGAGGACGCAAAAGAAGAAGCCAAAACACAAGCGGCTCAAATCATGACGCAAGCACAAGCAGCCATCGAAAGTGAAAAACAAGCAGCTATTGCTGACTTAAAACAAGAAGTGGCATCACTATCGATTGAAATTGCTGAAAAAGTGACCAAGGAGTCTTTGTCAGAAGACAAAAAACAAACCCAACTGGTTGAAAAACTACTCAAAGACGTAAACCTATAATCCATGAAAGGATCTAGAGTCGCCATACGATATGCCAAAGCACTCCTGGCAACTGCTCAAGAAAAGAAGGCAGTTGATCAAGTTGCAACCGATATGGAGGCAGTCTATACGACTTTAGGGAACAGTCATGAGCTTAAGGCCGTCCTCGATAGCCCCGTTATTAGTGCGGAGCTTAAAGGAGAAACTCTACAAGCGATTTTTGCGAAAAGCTCTTCGCTTGTTAAAACCTTTTTGGCACTTGTCGCCGACAACAACCGTGCGGCTCATCTCGATGGGATTGCACTGAAATACAAACAACTCTATCAAGAGCTCCAGGGCAAACAAGAGGCACACGTCACAACGGCAGTGCCACTTACACCAGCCTTAGAAAAAGCAGTGATGGAGAAAATCAACACCCTGACCGACAAAAAAGTCGAACTAGTCAGCACCGTTGATAAAGACATTATCGGAGGATTTATATTGCGTTTGGGAGACAAGCAATTTGATGCGAGTGTTTCCAACCAACTTCAATCCTTAAAACACAAGTTAAGTAATCGAAAAGCATTAGCATAAGGGACTATGGCAGATGTAAAAGCAGCGGAAGTATCCGCAATCATTAAACAACAATTAACAGGGTTTGACGCAGGCGTTTCACTCGACGAAGTCGGAAGCGTACTTCAAGTCGGTGATGGAATTGCCCGTGTTTACGGTTTGTCTAACGCACAGTACGGAGAACTTGTTTCTTTTGACTCTGGCTTGGAAGGAATCGTACTGAACCTAGAGGAAGACAATGTAGGTGTGGTACTTTTAGGCCCTTCAAAAGGGGTTAAGGAAGGCGACACGGTAAAACGTACGCAGCGCATTGCATCGATCAATGTCGGAGAAGGGGTTGTTGGACGTGTGGTTGACACACTCGGAAACCCAATCGACGGAAAAGGGGCCCTAAAGGGAGAACTCTATGAAATGCCATTGGAGCGAAAGGCACCAGGGGTAATCTACCGTCAGCCAGTAAACGAACCATTGCAAACAGGAATCAAGTCTATTGACGCAATGATTCCCATTGGAAGAGGACAGCGTGAGTTGGTTATTGGGGATCGTCAAACAGGAAAAACCACAGTTTGTATTGACACCATCCTTAATCAAAAAGAATTTTTTGATGCAGGCGAGCCTGTCTATTGTATTTATGTAGCCATTGGTCAGAAAGCATCAACAGTAGCATCCATTGCCAAAGTATTGGAAGACAAAGGAGCACTTGCCTACACAACGATTGTTGCGGCAAACGCATCCGACCCTGCGCCAATGCAAGTATATGCTCCTTTTGCAGGAGCTGCAATTGGGGAGTACTTTAGAGACACAGGTCGTCCAGCTTTGATTATCTATGATGATTTGTCCAAACAAGCAGTTGCCTATCGCGAGGTGTCGCTATTGCTTCGTCGCCCACCAGGACGTGAGGCCTACCCAGGTGACGTTTTCTACTTACACTCACGCCTATTGGAGCGTGCTGCCAAAGTCATCAATGACGATGAGATTGCAAAAAACATGAATGACCTTCCAGAATCACTTAAGCCGATTGTCAAAGGGGGAGGGTCACTTACCGCGTTGCCGATTATCGAAACCCAAGCGGGGGACGTTTCGGCCTATATCCCGACCAACGTAATTTCGATTACTGACGGTCAGATTTTCTTAGAATCAGACTTGTTTAACTCTGGAGTTCGTCCTGCGATTAACGTTGGTATTTCGGTATCACGTGTAGGAGGTTCGGCACAGATTAAATCCATGAAGAAAGTTGCAGGTACGTTAAAACTTGACCAAGCACAATTCCGTGAGCTTGAGGCCTTTGCCAAATTTGGCTCTGACCTTGACGCTGCCACACTGAATGTAATTGAAAAAGGGCGTCGCAACGTTGAGATACTGAAGCAAGCGCAAAACGATCCATTTACGGTCGAAGATCAAGTGGCGATTATCTATGCGGGGTCTAAAAATTTGTTGCGTGAAGTTCCAGTGAATAAAGTCAAAGAGTTTGAGCGCGCCTATTTGGAGTTGCTCAACGCAAAACATCGTAAGGTGCTTGATGATTTAAAAGCAGGTAAGCTGACGGACAAAGTCATTGAGACGCTGACCAAAGTGGCATCGGATCTATCGGCAAATTATAAATCATAACGAGGAAATAAGCAATGGCAAATCTTAAAGAAATTCGTAATCGGATTGCATCGGTCTCCTCGACCATGCAGATCACTAGCGCCATGAAAATGGTGTCGGCTGCGAAGCTTAAGAAAGCGCAAGATGCCATTACGGCCATGCGACCTTACGCCAACACCCTGACGGAACTTCTTCAAAACCTCAGTGGTTCGATTGAAGACGCTTCAGGAAGTGCTTATGCCAACGAACGACCTGTAGAAAAAGTACTATTGGTGGCCATTACGTCCAACCGTGGACTGTGTGGCGGATTCAACTCGAGCATTATCAAAGAGATCATTGCGCAACGCAACGGAGTCTATGCGGGGAAGCAAGTAGAGGTCTTTACTATTGGGAAAAAAGGAAATGATATCCTGAGTAAAGAATTTACTGTAACGGATAACCGTGGGGATGTTTTTGACGATTTAACCTTTGCCAATGTGGCTGCTGTTGCCGATCAGCTAATGGAGTTGTATGCATCAGGGGCTTATGACCGTATCGATTTGGTTTATAACCGCTTTAAAAATGCTGCCACCCAAATCGTAACTCCTGAACAATTTTTACCGATAGTTCCTGTTACAGAAAAAACCGCATCGACTTCCGATTATATTTATGAGCCAGCACAGGCAGAGATCGTGAGTATGCTGATCCCCAAAGCACTAAAAACACAACTGTTTAAAGCACTCCGCGACTCGTTTGCGAGTGAACACGGCGCACGAATGACGGCCATGCATAAGGCCACAGATAACGCCACTGAGCTCCGAGACCAACTCAAGCTCACCTACAACAAAGCTCGCCAAGCGGCGATAACCAACGAAATTCTTGAAATCGTTGGTGGCGCGGAGGCGCTCAACGGTTAGTAGGATTTTATTTCTTTTTTCTACCTTGCATAGCATGAACTATTTATATAGTATAACTATTGCCTGTTTGATAATGAGTTGCAGTACGTCTTCACGGGTGACTCAGCCGATCTTTATGGACGCACTTCAAGTCGAAAACCCACCTTTCGAAGTGAGGGAACTTTCCATGACTCCTTGGGCAGCAGGAAGAGAAGAAGGCGGAACGGGCTATCTTTTCAAACTGACGTTGAGTGAGCCTTTTGCCACGCTGGACAGTATTTACTACAACGGTAACACAACCGTCTGGAAACGAGACACAAGTCAACCCAACGCAGCCGTTTACACGGCCAATCAAGCTTCAAAAAAGCATCCTAAAAAGAACCTGATTCTCGACGGGAATTCCCAAAAAGAATACGGCAACACTCCACCAATAAAGCCCACCAACCAAGCGGCCATTTTTTATCGTAAAAACAACAGACCACAAGTATACCTTGTCACGGAAATCAAACGCCTCCCCACAATCAACTATATGTAGTTTGGCAATCGTGTCGAATCGCCGTACTTTGGGACTAAATTTAGGTGCTTGTTCAACCCGAGACAGTTTATCAAAGAAACCTTTATCTATGGGATAGCCACGATCATTCCTCGTGTGCTCAATTTCTTGCTTGTTCCCTTACACACCCAATCCCTTCCCGTTACCGATTACGCCGAAAACACGGCCTTTTACGTTTATGCAGCCTTTTTTAATGTCTTGCTCACCTATGGCATGGAAACTTCCTTTTTCCGTTTTTTCACTGATCGCAAACAAAAAGACCGTGTGCTTGGCACCGCCACCATCTCATTGTTGATCACCACTGCGTTTGTGTTTGTCGTATTATTTGCACAAGCGGCGCCCATCGCTGCGTTTGTGGGGATGAGCACCTACCACTTTACCTTGCTATTGGGGGTATTGTTGTGTGACACCTTGGTGGTAATACCTTTTGCCCACCTCCGCGCATCGGGAAAGGCAAACCGATTTACCTCTCTCAAACTTCTCAACGTGGGACTTTACACGGGACTCAACCTTGTGTTTTTGTGGTGGATTCCTCGCACGGATGGGCTGTTTTTACAAGACGACCCTGTGCAATATGTATTTATCGCCAACTTTGTGGCGAGCGCAACGGTTTTTCTTTTTGTGTTGCCGTTTTATTTCCGACTATCTTGGCAATGGAGCAGGCCGATACAGCGACAAATGCTCCGCTATGGAGCCCCCATCATGATTGCGGGCTTGGCTTTTGTGGTCAATGAAAATCTCGACAAACTACTGATCAGGCACTATATCGACGACGCGACAATGGGGGCGTATAGCGGATGCTACAAACTGGCGGTGTTTATGACTCTATTTGTACAGGCATTTCGCTTAGGAGCAGAACCATTTTTTTTCAAATACGCTAAACAAAAAGACGCACCTAAAGTGTATGCGTTGATCCTAAAATACTTTGTGATTTGTGGCTGTGTCTTATTGATAGGGGTTTGTGTTTTTCTCGAGCCACTCAAGGAGTTACTTATTCGGAATGAAAGATACTGGATTGCTATTCAGATTGTGCCAATTGTCCTGCTTGCCAATCTGTTTTTTGGGATTTATCACAACCTATCGGTGTGGTATAAGATCACCGACCGAACACAGATAGGAATGTATATTTCGGTTGGAGGTGCACTGGCCACCATTGGGTTAAATGTTTGGTTGATTCCTTCCATTGGGTTTATGGGAGCAGCTTGGGCAACACTTTTGACCTATGGCGCAATGGCTACCGTTTCCTATTTGCTCAGCCGCCGATACTATCCGATCCCTTATGATATGGGGCGACTGGCACTCTATCTCCTAACATCGATAGGGATTGCGGGCGTTTACATTTATCAATTTGCAGGGATTCTATATTTGGGAACGCTCATGCTTTTTGTATTTTTGTTATTGAGTTTCTTTTTGGAGAAGAACGAATTAAAACAACTTTTTGCCAATGACCATTCGAATCGTTAACAAATCAGATCACGCCCTACCCGCTTATGAAAGTGAGGCCTCGGCGGGAATGGATCTGCGCGCTCAGCTCGACGAAGCTATTGTCCTTACACCACTACAGCGTGGCATTGTTAAAACAGGACTTTTTATCGAACTACCTATAGGGGTGGAGGCGCAAGTGCGACCACGCAGTGGGATGGCAATCAAACACGGCATCACCGTATTGAACGCACCGGGAACGATAGATGCAGACTACCGCGGAGAGATTGGAGTAATATTGGTTAACTTGTCAGACACGCCTTTTACGATCAATCATGGCGATCGCATTGCGCAATTGGTTATCGCCAAACATGAAACGATTACATGGAAACAAACCGATAAACTCAGTGACTCCGCCAGAGGAACAGCGGGGTTTGGGAGCACCGGAATAAAATAAAAAAATGAACATTATAGTACCCATGGCCGGACGCGGCTCACGCTTACGACCACATACACTAACCACACCAAAACCCTTACTGCCTGTAGCAGGAATGCCAATTGTCAGTCGTTTGGTACGTGACATTGTTAACTTACTCGACATGCCTGTTACCAACATTGGGTTTGTTCTTGGCGATCCTATTTTTTTTGGAGACAACGTGGTTGTTGAGCTTGAAAAGCTTGCAAAAAGTGTAGGCGCAAAAGCACATATTTTTCGTCAGTTTCAGGCTCTAGGAACGGGACATGCCATCATGTGTGCCGAACCATTACTTTCTGGACCAACCGTTATCGCATATGCGGACACATTGATCCGTGCAAATTTTCATTTGGACACCCAAGCCGATGCGACGATTTGGGTGAATAAGGTCAAAAACCCACAAGCCTATGGCGTTGTCGAATTGAACAACAAAGGCGATATCAGTGGACTCGTCGAAAAACCCGAGAGCTTTGTGTCAGATCTTGCCGTCATCGGGATTTACTATTTCAAGGAAGCAGCAGACTTAAAAAATGAGTTGATGGCTGTTTTGCAGGAAAACCTCACTCGCGGGGGGGAATACCAAATCAATGATGGGATTTTGCGCATGATACAAAAGGGAAAGCGATTCACTTCCGCCGAAGTCTCCCATTGGATGGACTGTGGAAATCCCACTATCACCATTAAAACCAACCAACGCATGTTGCAGTTGCTCGCTGATGAAGGGGAGACTTTGGTTGGGGAGCATACAAACGAAAATAGCACGATTATTCCACCTTGCTTCATTGCGGAAGGCGTTGTTTTACACAACAGTACGGTTGGCCCCTATGTGTCAATTGGCAAGGGAACACGGATTGAGAACAGCACCATTGAAAACAGTATTATCCAGTCTGAAAGTGAATTAAAACAGGTCACGCTCAAAGATTCCATGATTGGAAACCATGTCAAATACAACGGGTCATTTTCCTCCGTTAGTTTGGGAGATTTTTCAGAACTAAAATAGTAAGGATGCAACGGATATTGTTTCTTGGAGCTGTTCTTCTTAGCATCGCAGGTTGCGGCACCATAAGACCAAAAGCAGAGACCGTTGAAGTAAAGAACACCAAAGAGTTGTTGTTGCGATCAAACATGCTTTGGCCCAAGCTTAAGACCGTACAATTGCGTGGTTCACTTACCGCAAAACAAGGCAAGACAAACCAACGCATCACAACAACACTTCGGATTGCATCGGAGGAGTTTATTTGGATAAATGCCTCGATGATCGTTCCCTTGGGTCGCGCGAAGATTGATAAAACGGGCGTTGCATTTTATGAGCAAATCGGAGAGACCTATTTTGAAGGAGATTTCTCGGTGATTAAACAAGCTCTCGGTTTGACACTTGCTTATGAAGAAATTGAAAACAGTTTACTTGGAATTCCGCTATACCCAACGGCTTTACGCAGGGCTCGATTGCGCAAGAACAATGAAGGGTATGTACTTACTGCTCGTCAGGGCAACAAAAGATTGAGCTGTACGCTTAACGCTCAGTTTTTTCTAGTCAGCCAAACGCTTTCGGTTGGGGGTGAGCAATTAGCGATACGTTATGGAGATTATAAAAAAATAGCGGGGCAATGGATCCCAATGCAAGTCCGTTACATGGGGGAAGCCAAAGGACAAGCTGTGGAACTCGGCTTTGAATTTCGCAAAGCCGAGCTTGACAAAGCTCTCCGCGTACCATTTAATATCCCAAAATCGTATACTCGCTTATGATGAGGAAATTTTTATTGGGATTATTATTGATTGGTCTTTGCGGGACCATGCAAGGGCAAGATGCACGTGGGCGATTGGAAGCCCAACGCAAACAACTCCAACAAGAGATTGTTCAGATTAATGGCATGCTCAAAAAGAACAAATCGAAAAAGACAGACGCCCTGGAAACATTGGAGGATTTGTTTCTTAAAATCGATCGTTCGCGTGAGCTTCTTCGTTTGACCAACCGCCAAATCAACGGACTATCAAACCAAATTAAATCGAACCAAAGTAAGATTGATGCCTTGGTGGAGGAGTTGGAGATTTTGAAACAGGACTATGCTTCCATGATTGTGAAGTCGCGTAAAAATGCTTCCCAACAAAACCGACTCATGTTTTTGTTTTCATCCGACAATTTTTGGCAAGCCATTAAGCGGGTTCGTTATATGAAGCAGTATACTGCCTACCGCAAGCAACAGGGTGTAAAGATTGAGCAAAAAACGCAAATCTTACGGCAGCTCAACACCACACTCAACAAGCAAAAAGCCGTAAAAGAAGAACTCTTGGCTGACAATCGTAAGGTTCAGGCACAATTTGAACGAGACCGTAAAACACAAGAAAAGGTGCTTTCAAAGTTGCGTTCTAAGGAAAGTAGCTATGCTGCACAGATCAAAAAGAAGCAACGACAAACGGCAAAAATTGACAAGGAGATCAACCGTCTGATTCGAGAGGCGATTGCAGCATCGAATAAAAAAGCAGGCACAAAAAACGTCAATTTTGCGCTTACACCTGAAGCAAAAGCCCTTGCGGCTAGTTTTACAGCGAACAAAGGGCGACTGCCTTGGCCTGTTCGAAAGGGCGTTGTTACCCAAAAGTTTGGAACGCAACCTCATCCCGTGGTGCGCACAACGACCATTAAGAGCAATGGTGTGACCATTGCCACAAGCCCTGTTACGGCGGCAAGAGCTGTTTTTGAAGGAACGGTACTCAACATTGTGCAATTTCAAGGAAGCAACCCGATTGTGCTTATTCAGCACGGAAACTATGTCACCGCCTATAAAAACTTGGCAACAGTTTTGGTGAAAAAAGGAGAGAAAGTAATTGCAAAACAAGAAATCGGAACGATTTTCACTAACCCAACAACACAACGAACAACCTTGCAGTTTAGTGTGTTTTACAATACCACTCCTAAAGATCCTGCGCAGTGGATTTTTCAAATGAGATAGTTGCAAAGGAATATTTTACAATTATATTTATGACTAATAATGAAGCGAAATAAAATGATAAAATCGATTTTTCTTTCACTTAGCGCGTTGTTTATTTCAGCCCACGGATTTTCTTCTGATTGGGGACAAACAGGTCATCGTGTCATTGGGTTTGTTGCCCAGCAACACTTGTCCGAAGCAGCAGCAGCAGCGATTGATGACTTGTTGGACGGAGAATCCTTAGCCTTTGCCTCTACTTATGGCGATGAAATTCGTTCGATCAAATCCTATAAAAATTATGACCCTTGGCACTATGTCAACATGCCTTTGGACAAACGCTATGCAGAAGTAGAGCCTAGCGAAAAAGGGGATGTGTTTCAAGCGATAAAGCATTGTTTGGGCGTATTACAAGACACTTCTACTAGCAGAGAAGACAAAGCATTTCATTTGCGTTTGTTGGTTCATTTTGTGGGTGACATTCACCAACCATTGCACGTAGGCCGCGCGGAAGACCGAGGAGGGAATGGGATTAAAGTCCTTTGGTTTGGGAAAAAGAGTAATATTCACCGTGTTTGGGATAGTGAGATGATCAATGGTTATCAAATGAGCTATACGGAACTCGCACAAAACCTTCCACGACACTCTGAAGTTGAGCAAGAAGCGATTGCTACAACGCCATTATCGCAGTGGGTTGATGAATCACAGGGCTACGCCAAGCAAATTTATGGTGATGTTGAGCAAGACCAACGACTGGGTTATGCCTATCAGCGAATTCATTTTCCGACGGTTCGTTTTCGACTTTATGCAGCAGGACTACGCCTCGCCCACGTGCTAAACGAAACATTTGCTACTAGCAAAAGCAAAGGCTAGCGAACAACTAATTTCTCTGTAAAAATTTGCTGTTGCACATAGATTTTTGCGACATACAACCCAGGTACAAGACTTTCGATATTCAGATGTTCATTCACCGTTTTGTGGAGTAGTTGTTTACCATGAAGATCATAAATTATCACCTCTTTGGAACCGGGCATACCCTGAAAGTAAACGGTTTTGATTTGCGTAGGGTTGGGATAGATCGAAACGCTTTGATGCCAGTTTTCAAAACCAAGTGTGTGCCCCGTTAACTCAAAATCATCAAGCAGTAAACGCTCTGTGTTACCAACCGAGATAATGCGCAGGTATAAATCATCAGCCGATTGATTGACGGTAAATGATTTTTGCATATAATCGGGTGAGTTGACTTGGGTTTCATTTCCTACTTGAGTCCATGTGCTTGCATCTTTTTGTTTGTACTCAACATTAAAGGAAACACCAGAGCCCCCAGTGTTGTCAGTCCAATGTCGCACCCAAAAAGACACCGTTCCTACGCCTCCTGCGATACCATTTGCATTTGTGCCGTGAAATTCTAGATAGGATTTTGTTTCATTGTTATGACGAAAACGAACCGCTCTTCCACACTATCACCACGTTCTTTGTCCGAGTTGATTATACAACCCAATGAAACCCAAGTGCCGGCTAACGAATAGCCACAATATATTTCTCATTTTTAATCAATGTTAAGGTTAACCAACTCAAATACGAGTTGGGCCGGGGACAATCCCCGCCGCAGTTATTTGCTAATCAAATGATGTGTGGTTAGTCAAGTTCATCTCTATTGGGGAAAGGACAATTGTCTTTTCGAATCTTACCGCTTCGTATCGACTAAGGGGCATCAAAGATTGGGGTTAAACAACCACGTCTACGCAAGCTAGTAAAAAAACAGCAACGAAGCCGTTTTTTTAAACACTTAATGTCGGACAGCGAACTAGCTCTTGCTTTTGGCAACGTATTTCCCAATCATATCAAACTCGAGATTGACTTGGTCGCCCACTTGAAGTTGATGGAAATTGGTGTGCTCGTAGGTATAGGGTATAATGGCTACGCTACACGCATCGTCGGTTACGTCA
>Ga0233438_10001307_pt1 | contig 27551 bp, 25 predicted proteins | sample SI_123_September_FD_182720 | JGI IMG/M metagenome (GOLD analysis project Ga0233438, IMG submission 182720) | Seawater microbial communities from Saanich Inlet, British Columbia, Canada - SI_123_September2016_10_MG | ecosystem: Environmental > Aquatic > Marine > Inlet | place: Canada: British...
TATTAAACATCATTAATTATATATTGAATATATAATTAATGATGTAAATCCCATTCGAGTTGCTTTGTAGCCCTTACTTTAGCTATTGCTTTCGGGGGGGGTACGACTTATTTTAGGTTAATTATCCATGTAAATAGTAATCAGGGTTTTTCTTCTAAACCACAGGCATATCCTCTTTAATAATTCTAATTTCATAAAAACTTACTTTTTATTCATTTTTGACCTATTTTGAGTGTTTTTTGATCATTTTTTAGTGATTTTATACATTTTTCGTGTTTTTTAGATTATAAAACAGCAAAAAAATATTTAACACTAGTTTCTAAACCAAAACTCAACTTTTCAAGCTCCGTTACTCTGAAATTATGTTTTCCTTTCTCCATTTTTTTTATCATATGCAAAAAAACTTGATATTATCTTTTTACCAAATAGATTAATACTCCCAACACCATGTATACCCTCATTAGGATTTGAAGCAAAAGGGCCTTCATCAGAGTACCAATTATTGTGACTATCTAAAAGTTCTTTAAGCGTTTTTTTTAAAGTGCTATAATGTTTATAATTTTCCATATTTGAGCGGTTTAATGTCAAAGGATGAAATATAAGAAAAAGTAATCTTTCTAAGGGTTGTAGATATAGCCCTTTTAACAAATGGTTGGCAAATGGTTGGCAAGAAAATAATATAAAATAAAATAACCCTTGAAAATCAAATGATTAACAAGGGTTATTGTACTCGAGGCGGGACTTGAACCCGCACGACCGCAATGGTCATTGGATTTTAAGTCCAACGTGTCTACCAATTCCACCACTCGAGCAATAGATGGTAGTAGAGCGAAAGACGGGATTTGAACCCGCGACCCTCACCTTGGCAAGGTGATGCTCTACCCCTGAGCTACTTTCGCAGAGTGGTGCAAATGTAAAACAAAAATCAAGAAAAATTTAGTGTTTTATTTAGAAAAAAAGTTTTTTTTAACCTTTTAAACGGCGCTTGATGTCGTTGAGTTTCATTAGTGCTTCTACAGGGGTTAGGGTGTCAATGTCTAAGTTTTTAATTTCCTCACGAAGAGCTTCTAATAGGGGATCGTCGAGAGTGATAAAGCTTAGTTGAAGGTCCTCTGTACTTTTTTTTAAAGCATCTTTTCGGTTTTCTTCTTGGTGCGATTGTTCCAGAAATTTTAGCTTCCGTTTAGCAGTTGTTAAAACCGTCTTGGGCATCCCGGCCATTTTGGCAACATGAATTCCAAAACTATGTGCACTGCCACCCGGAGCAAGTTTCCGAAGAAACAGTACACTGTCTTTCAGTTCTTTTACAGAAACATTAAAGTTTTTGATGCGCTCGAAGCTTTGGCTCATTTCGTTCAACTCGTGATAATGCGTGGCAAACAGAGTTTTTGGCTGTGCGGAGTGTTCATGCAAATATTCAGCGATTGCCCAAGCAATCGAAATTCCATCATAGGTGCTGGTTCCCCTTCCAATTTCATCGAGCAATACCAGGCTGCTTTGGGTAATATTATTTAGAATTGCCGCCGACTCATTCATTTCAACCATAAAAGTGGATTCCCCAAGGGATATGTTGTCGCTAGCACCTACTCGGGTAAAGATTTTATCTACAATTCCCATTTTCACCTCTTGAGCGGGAACAAAACTCCCCATTTGTGCGAGGATTACGATGAGAGCAGTTTGTCTCAGTAAGGCAGATTTTCCAGACATATTTGGTCCAGTAATCATGATGATTTGCTGTTTGTTGCGATTCAATGTAACATCGTTGGCAATATAGGACTCTCCAACTTCTAATTGGTTTTCAATTACAGGGTGCCTACCTTCCTTGATTTCCAAATCGGTTTCTGTATTGAGTTCAGGGCAATTGTACTTTTTCTTTTTAGCAAGCAACGAAAATCCCACCAAGCAGTCTAGGGTTGCAATTTGAATAGCATTTTGTTTTAAAATACCCAGATATTCTTGAATATTTTTGAGAAGATCTGCGTAATATTCGAGCTCTAGAGTCTGAATTTTATCTTCAGCTCCCAAGATCTTAGCTTCATAATCCTTCAATTCTTCCGTTATGTAGCGTTCGGCGTTTACCAAAGTCTGCTTTCGGATCCATTCTTCGGGGACTTTATCTTTATGGGTATTTCGTACTTCTATATAATATCCAAATACATTGTTGAATGCAATTTTCAAAGAACTTATTCCTGTACGCCCAGTTTCTTTTTCAAGCATCTGATTCAGATGATCTTTTCCTGATTTGCGTAAATTTCTGAGCTCATCTAATTCTTCAGAATAATTTGTGGCAATAAAATTGCCTTTTGAAACACTTACTGGAGCTTCTTCTTTCAGAGTTTCATTTAGTCGATTGATAAGAGCGTCGCAATTGTGAAGCCCTAAGCCCATTTCTTCTAAAACTTCTTCTGAAGATTCCGTTAAATTTGTTTTTAGGGGAAGAAGTTCCAATAGGGAGTTTTTGAGTTGTACGAGTTCTCGAGGAGCAATTTTTTGGGTAGCGATTTTAGACATAAGACGCTCGATGTCACCGATGTTTTTGAGAGATGAAACGGCTTGATCCATAACATTTTCGTTCCCTGAAAAAGCACTGATTACCTGATGTCTTTTTTCTATTTTTGAAATAGATTTTAGGGGGAAGCTCACCCAGTTTCTAAGCATTCTCGCTCCCATTGCAGTTGATGTATAATCAATCACGTCGATTAGTGCTACACCCTCTCTAGAATTGGGGTAGAGGAGTTCTAAGTTTCGGGCTGTAAATCGGTCAATCCCGACATAGTCCGCTGAGCTTATTGCTTGAATTGCACGGATGTGTTGTAACCTCTTGTGCTGATTTTCTGATAGATAGTGAAGGATTGCTCCGGCGGTAATCGTTCCTAATTCAAGTCCATCTACTCCAAATCCCTTTAAAGAGATGGTTTGGAAATGTTGAGTCAAAAGTTCGGTGCAAAACTCAGTATGGAAAACCCAATCTTCTAAATAAAAAACTGCATATTGATTTCCAAAATGCTCTGAAAAAATAGTTTTATTGGGTTTTGAAACCAATACTTCACTGGGATTGAATTTTTGAAGCAATTGATCAATGTGCTCAAGATTTCCCTCACTGGTCATAAAATCTCCTGTAGAAATATCTAAAAAAGAAACCCCCCAATGTTTTTTTTCTGCTAGCACTGCAGCCAAATAATTGTTTTTATTTTGTTCTAAGACATCGTCATTTAGGGCAACTCCGGGGGTAATTAATTCTGTAACTCCTCTTTTGACTATGGTTTTTGTCATTTTTGGGTCCTCCAACTGATCACAAATGGCAACCCTGCAGCCAGCCTTAACCAATTTTGGGAGGTAAGTATTAACTGAATGATGGGGAAAGCCCGCCAATTCGGTTTCACTAGTACTTCCTGCTCCACGTTTGGTAAGGATGATCCCTAATATTTTTGCAGCTTTGATAGCATCAGACCCAAATGTTTCATAAAAATCCCCAACTCTAAACAACAACAATGCATCAGGATATTTTGCCTTGATTTGGTTGTATTGTTTCATTAAAGGGGTTTCTTTAGCTTTTTTTGCCAATGTTTTTTTTTTAAATGGTATATGCGAATGTAGCCAATATTTAAATTTTACAAAACGCTAATGAATACTTCCTTATTTTTGAATTGTGAAACATAGAAAATTAAAAAATAAAGAACTCCAACGAAAGTCTGTTGAAGAGGTTCGTAAAGCATCTAAAACACCTTTGATTTTAATTCTAGATAATATCAGGAGCTTAAATAATATAGGATCTGTTTTCAGGAGTTCAGATGCTTTTCTAATCCAAAAAATTTATCTTTGCGGAATTACTGCACAACCTCCGCACAAGGACATTCATAAAACAGCTCTTGGTGCTACAGAGTCTGTAGCTTGGGAATATGTTGAAGACACTTTAGAATTATTGGAAAAACTTCAGCAAGATGGGGTGTTGATTTGGTCAATAGAACAAGCGGAGAAATCTGTTTTATTGAATGAGTTTCAACCCAAGAAAAATAAAGTTCATGCCTTTGTTTTGGGAAATGAAATTAAAGGAGTTAGTCAAGAGGTAATCAATGCTTCACTTGGGGTAATCGAAATTCCACAGGAAGGTGCAAAACATTCTCTAAACATTGCAGTTACTGCTGGAGTGGTTGCATGGGATTTTTTTCAAAAAATAAATCAAAATTAGAATTTCAAGGATTCATCCCACAGCTTCAGAGGAGATTCATCTTTGCAGTTCAGTTGTAGTTCTCTGATGTTTTTTTTGATTTTTGGATGTTTTATTTCTGAAGCAATGTCGGATAATGGGGTCAATACAAATTGGCGTAATTCCATTCGTGGATGCGGAATTTGTATACGTTTATGATCGATGATTTCGTTTTTGTACAATAAAACATCTAAATCTATTGGTCGAGATTGATATCCCTTTTCTAAGGTTCGTTTTCTGCCAAATTCGTTTTCAATTGAAAGCAACAGCTCCATGATATTGAGCGCCCCTTTATTTGTTTCAAGCTCTATGCAAGCATTTAAAAAAGCATTGCCTTGGAAACCCCATGCGTCAGTTTCATAAACTGGAGAAATACTTTTTATCGTCCCTATTTTAGTACCAATCTGTTTTACAGCCTTTTCTAAAAATTCAAATCGATTTCCTTGATTACTCCCTAGAGCAATATAAACCATACTTTTTTCGGTAAAAAAAAACAAAAAATAGCAGCGGTGCAACTGTTTGGATAATTATTGATTTTAAAAACCTTTTATCAGTTGGTTTTTTTCATATTAGCATTTGTCCTTCTTCAATTAATTTACTGTTTTTCAATTCAAAATGAAGTTATTAGCAAATTAAAATCCAAAAGACCATGGCCAATTTTTTTTGTTTTACCCTATATTTGTAAAAAAATTACTTTCATGAATTTTTTGCGTACTTTTTTAGCATCACTTTTAGGAACTATTGTTGCATTTGTCATTGGTGTAATACTTTTTTTTATGATAATTGCGAGTGTGGTAAGTTTTGTTGATTCAGAAGAAGGATCCCCAGCTTTGATTAAAGAAAATAGCATTTTGGCTTTAAAATTAGATTTGCCAATTATGGATAATGTTCCTGAGAGTGAACAATTTCAAATTAGCTTTGGGTTTGATGAAGAAAATATAAAGTTGATGGATTTGGTTAACGCAATTGATTTAGCCAAAAACAATGAAAAAATAGAGGGGATTCATTTGAGAAGTGATTATCTAATGGCGGGTTGGTCACAAACCAAAACTCTTAGAGATGCTCTGTTGTCTTTCAAAGAAAGCGGAAAATTCATTTCAGCCTATGGAGATTTTTTTACTCAAAAGGGATATTATTTAGCTTCGGCTGCAGATTCTTTGTTTATCAATCCAAACGGGAATCTAGAATTTAAAGGTCTAGCTTCGGAAGTTTTATATTTCAAAGACTTTGAAGATGAATATGGCTTTAAAATGGAGGTTATTCGTCACGGAAAATATAAAAGTGCAGTTGAGCCTTATTTATCAAACGAAATGAGTGATGACAATCGGGAGCAAATAGGATCTTTAATTTCGTCTTTGTGGAATAATATTGTTACTGAGATTGCACAAGAAAGAAAAATATCCACTGAGAAGTTGGATTCCATTGCTTCAGAGCTTCAAGCAAATCTGCCCGAAGACGCAATAAAGTCTGGATTAATCGATCAAACGAGTTACAAAACGGATTACATCAATAATTTAAAAAATAAGATAGGAATCGAGTATTCGGAAGATCTTAATCTAGTTAGCTACAGAAACCTTCTGTCCGGTAATGCTGCTCATAAAAAAGGAGTTCGAGATAAAATCGCAATCATATATGCGCAAGGACCCATACTTTTTGGAGAGGGAAGCGAAACTCAAATTGGAGATAAGGTTTTTGTTGATGCAATTGAAGAAGCCACAAAAAGTAAGCGAATAAAAGCAATCGTTTTAAGGGTAAACTCTCCTGGAGGTAGTGCTTTAACCTCTGACATTTTGTGGAAAGCCCTTCAAGAAGCAAAAAAGAAAAAACCCTTGGTGGTATCTATGGGTGATGTTGCTGCATCCGGAGGTTACTACATTGCTTGTGGTGCAGATAAAATATTTGCTGATCCCATGACTGTTACTGGCTCAATAGGTGTTTTTGCAACCTTACCAAACTTCAAAGGATTCACAGATCATGTAGGAATCAATGCTGAACATGTTTTGACTCATAAAAATGCCATGGGATATAGTCCTTTTGAATCTTTATCTGAAGGTTTTCAAAAAAGTGTTCGAAAAAATATAGAGCAAATATATATGACCTTTAAAGAAAGGGTTTCTGAAGGGAGGGGTCTCTCGATGAGTGCGGTTGAAGAAATTGCTCAAGGAAGAGTTTGGACTGGAGTTCAGGCAAAAGAAAACGGACTTATTGATGAGTTAGGAGGTTTAAACGAAGCCCTCAAAGCTGCTGCTGAAATGGCTGAAATTGAAAGTTATAATCTTACTTCTTATCCTAAAGTTGAAACTGATATTGATGAAATTTTTGGTCTAATGAATCCCCTAGGTTCAGTCAAAAATAAGATAAAATCAACATTGCCTAGTGAATTAAAAAACTTTTTGGAGGCCTCCAAAATTCAAGAGAAACAGATACCACGAATCCAAGCTGAAATTCCGTTTTCATTAAACATCAAATAGGAGGATGAAGCAAAAAGATAAATCCCTGGCTCATCAGATATTTTTATATTTGGCAGCGCTTTTTATTACCTCCTTGGTTGTTTCAAATTTGATTTTTCAAAAGTTCTTTTATTGGTATCCCATTGATAGTACCCTTTTTGATATCCCTTTATTTGAACTATCCGTAGGTATTTTACCTTATCCCATTACTTTTTTAATTACCGATTTGATTTCTGAAATTTATGGTCAAAAGAAAGCAAATCAAGTAGTTGTTGCAGGTATTTTTGCTTCTTTTTTTTCAATTGGAATACTATTGATGGCTGATACGGCTCCTGCCATAAAAACTTCACCAATAGATGATGAAACTTTTTCTGAAGTGTTTTCTTTGTCTCCTTTGGCAGTATTAGCATCTATGATTGCCTATTTATTTGCTCAATTTATTGATATTCGGATTTATCATTTTTGGAAAAATAAAACAGAAGGTAAGCATCTTTGGTTAAGAAATAATTTTTCAACTTTTGCGTCTCAGTTTTTAGACACTTTTACTGTAATCCTTTTACTTTGTTTGTTCCAAGTATTGCCTTGGGATTTGTTTATTGGATTAGTAACTTCAGGGTTTATTTTTAAAGTTCTTATTGCAGCAATAGACACTCCTTTTTTGTATTTATTTGTTTATTTAATCAGAAGAAAATTCAACCTAAAAGCGGGTGAAGAAATACAACTTGAAAATTAGTTAAAAGGCAATGAGCACTCCTGTAAGAATCAATAAATATCTCAGTGAAATCGGATACTGTTCTCGAAGAGAGGCCGATAAAATGATTGACCAAGGTCGTGTGGTGGTTAATGGTGAAGTAATAGAAATGGGCCTTAAAGTAACTTCAAAAGATATTATTTTTGTGGATGGAGAGCGCATAAAAGAGCGTAAAACTAAAGCAGTTTATATTGCTTTCAATAAACCGGTTGGGATTGTTTGTACTACAGATACGCGGGTAGAAAAAGATAACATTATTGACTACATCAATTATCCCTCTCGAATTTTTCCTATAGGAAGGTTAGATAAGCCAAGCGAGGGCTTAATTTTTTTGACTAATGACGGCGATATTGTCAACAAAATCTTGCGTGCTCGTAATCATCACGAAAAAGAATATGTAGTAACTGTAAATCGTCCTGTTACAGATGAATTTATAAGACAAATGGCAGCAGGTGTTCCCATTTTAGATACCGTAACAAGACCTTGTAAGGTGACACAAACTCATAAAAAAGAATTTAAAATTATACTTACCCAAGGATTGAATCGTCAAATCAGAAGGATGTGTGAGTTTTTAGATTATCGAGTTGTTTCTTTGAAACGAATCCGAATTATGAATGTAAAATTAGATGTAGCAAAAGGCAAATGGAGAAATTTAAGCTCAGATGAAATTGCTGAAATCAATAAGATGGTAAAAACTTCTACAAAAACGTTAGATTGATTAGCCTATACTTAAGTTTACTTTTAATCCCTCATTGGAACGAATATTAAAGACGGTGTCGTCTTCGAAGATTAGATATTGTCCCTTGATGCCTTTGAGAACTCCAGAAAATGAGTGTTCTTTTATTAAATTGAGGCTCTTAACCTTTTTGGGGTATTGATTTACTGGAAACAGAATCTGAAGTGGGGTTAAATTTTCTTTTAGAATATAGGGTTTTAAATCATTTGGAAGATGGTCAATTGCTTTGTTTCTCTCTAAAGTCCAATCAATAGGATCTGCTTCATTTTGAAGCATTTTTCTCCAGTTTGTTTTATCAGAAAAATAGTTTTTTAAAGCAATTTCTCCCACCCCAGCTAAATATCGGTTTGGAACCTCAAGGATTGCTAGTGCTTCGTGTGCACCCTGATCAATCCATCGGGTAGGGAGTTGTGATTTTCGGGTAACTCCAACTTTAAGATGGCTCGAAAGTGCAAGATATACTATGTGGGGCTGTAATTGAATTTTTTTCTCGTAGGAAAGATCACGATCTTCAATATTCAAATGAGCTGTACTAAGCTCGGGTCGCATAATCCAGTCCCCTGCATTGGGATTTTCAAAAAAACATTTTTTACAAAACCCTTGTCTGAAAATAGGCTCAGAACTTGAACAAGTCAAGCACTCATAACCGGTCATTTCAAGACTAATAATTTGGTCAAGATATTGATTCAGGGATACAAAATCATTTTCTAAATCAAGATAATACCGTATCGAATGATCAAATTCCGTATTCATTTTTTTTAAAACACCTGAAAACATGTTGAAGAAAGATTTATATTTATTAAATTAAAGATACTTATAAAATGGCAATCCCCTTATTTAATTCTATAGCCTCTTGGTTTCTAAAAAAAAGAATTCATCAAATCGAACTTTTCACAAAGTACCCCCATGAAGTTCAACAAGAAGTGCTGCAAGATTTATTAGGTGTTTCTGAGCAAACACAAGTGGGTTTAAAGTATGAATATGGATCTATCAACAATTATGAGATTTTTAAAAGGCGCGTTCCGATTGTTGCCTACGAAGATATCGCCCCACAAATTAACCGATGTAGAAAAGGAGAGAGGAATATCTTTTGGCCAACACCCATAAAGTGGTTTGCAAAATCAAGTGGTACAACTGACAATAAAAGTAAATACATACCCGTAAGTTTTGAGGCCCTTGAACAATGTCATTACAAAGCAGGGAAAGACATGTTGTCCTTGTATTTTAACAACAATCCAGAATCTGAACTTTTTACAGGAAAAAATTTACGCTTGGGAGGAAGTCAAGAGATCTATGATAACAGCACCAGTTATTTTGGAGACCTTTCTGCAATCATCATCGATAATATGCCTTTTTGGGCAGAAATAAGCAGTACACCTTCCCATAAAATTTCATTGATGCCGGAATGGGAAACCAAAATGGATGCTATTTTAAAGGAAAGTATTAAAGAAAATGTTACAAGTTTTGCTGGAGTTCCCTCTTGGTTACTGGTATTGTTTAATAAAGTACTGGACCACACTTCAAAGAAGAATATTTTCGAGGTATGGCCTAATCTGGAGGTTTATTTTCATGGAGGAGTAAGTTTTAAACCTTATCAAAGTCAATACCACAATTTGTTTCCGGGATCTCAATTAAAGTATTACGAAACCTATAATGCTTCGGAAGGTTTTTTTGGGATTCAAGATTTAAATAATTCCGATGAAATGCTCTTGATGCTTGATTATGGTATTTTTTATGAATTTATTCCAGTTGAGGGCTCAGACGAGGATATTATTCCGCTTTCTGCAGTGGAAATAAATAAGTATTATTCTTTAGTAATTACGACCAATGGTGGACTTTGGAGGTATAAAATAGGTGATGTTGTTAAGTTTACTTCCATATCACCTTATCGCATTCAGGTTGCAGGAAGGACCAAGCATTATATCAACGCCTTTGGAGAGGAGCTGATGATTGAAAATGCTGATATGGCTTTATCAAGGGTTAGTAAAAAGTTAGGATTGGATATAACTGACTATACTGTCGCTCCAATTTTTATGGATGGAAAAGCTAAAGGTGCACATCAATGGTTAATTGAATTTTATACTGCACCCGATGATTTAAATCAATTTGCAAGTTTATTGGATAAAACTTTGAGAGAATTGAATTCGGATTATGATGCCAAACGATATAAAGGTTTGACGATGCGGATGCCAGAAATTATTTCAGCTAAACCCAAACTGTTTTATAAGTGGTTATCGGAAAACAAAAAATTAGGAGGTCAACATAAGGTTCCAAGGTTATCCAACAACCGCAAACTCATTGATGAATTGATAGTATTTAATGCTACGAAACTGCTTTAAGCGTAGGGTCTTTAGAATTATTTAGTTTTCCTTCAGCGTAGTTTTTGGTAACTTTTAATTCAGTTTCATTACCACCGGGCATTTCAAACATAGCATCAGTCAGAATAGCTTCACATAAGGATCGTAAACCTCGAGCACCTAAATTATATTCCAAGGCTTTTTCTACAATGTAATCTAATCCCCCTGGAGTAAAGCTTAACTTTATGCCATCCAATTCGAATAATTTTTCGTATTGTTTGGTTAATGCATTTTTTGGTTCGATTAAAATCGACCTGAGGGCTTTTTTGTCCAAAGGGCGCATGAATGTCAAGACGGGTAATCTACCAATTATTTCTGGGATTAATCCAAATGATTTTACATCTTTGGGGTTAATATATTGAAGTAAATTATCTTTATCTATATTTTCTTTTTTGGATTGAACTTTATATCCAATTGCCTGAAAATTTAGGCGTTTGTTAATTTCACGTTCAATTCCGTCAAAAGCTCCTCCTGCAATAAAAAGAATGTCAGAAGTGTCAACTTCGATGAATTTTTGATCCGGATGTTTACGACCTCCTTTTGGTGGGACATTTACGACAGTTCCTTCTAAAAGTTTAAGTAAAGCTTGTTGCACTCCCTCTCCAGAAACATCTCTTGTAATTGAAGGATTATCTCCTTTACGTGCTATTTTATCAATTTCATCGATAAAAACGATACCTCTTTGAGCTTTTTCAACATCATAATCTGCTGCTTGGAGTAAACGGGTAAGAATACTTTCGACATCCTCTCCAACATACCCAGCTTCTGTGAGAATAGTTGCATCAACAATTGTTAAGGGGACGTTCAACATTTTGGCAATGGTCTGAGCTAAAAGAGTTTTTCCAGTTCCTGTTTGACCTACCAAGAGGATGTTGCTTTTTTGAATTTCTATTTTTTCAGCTTCTGCTGATTGAGGTTGTAGCAATCTTTTGTAGTGATTATAGACGGCAACCGCAATAACTCTTTTTGCTGCATCTTGACCTATAATGTATTGGTCTAAAAAGTTTTTGGTTAATTGAGGTGTTTTAACATCTAATGAATTTGAATCCTCGATTGAATCATTACTATCCTTGGATTCCTCTATTACAATACCATGAGCTTGATGAATACATTTATCACAAATATGAGCGTCCAAACCAGCGATTAATAAATCGGTCTGTGACTTGGATCGACCACAAAAGGAACAAATTAATTCTTCTTCACTCATGATTTTTATTTAGTTAAAACTTCGTCAATCATTCCGTAGACTTTTGCTTCTTCGGATTTCATCCAATAATCACGATCACTATCATGATGGACTTTATCAAATTTTTGACCAGAATGATTGGCAATAATTTGATATAATTCAGTTTTAAGCTTTAAAATTTCTCTGGCTGTTATTTCTATATCAGATGCTTGTCCTTGAGCTCCACCAAGGGGTTGGTGAATCATAACTCGAGCATGAGGAAGTGCTGAACGCTTTCCTTCTTGCCCAGCGCAAAGTAATACTGCTCCCATAGATGCAGCAATTCCCGTACAGATTGTTGCAACATCAGGAGTGATGTATTGCATCGTATCATAAATACCAAGACCAGCATATACACCACCTCCAGGAGAGTTAATGTACATTTGAATATCACGTTTTGAATCTACACTTTGCAAAAATAAGAGTTGAGCTTGAATAATATTAGCAACATTGTCATCAATCCCAGTTCCTAGGAACATTACTCGATCCATCATTAATCTTGAAAAAACGTCCATCTGAGCTACATTCATTTGGCGCTCTTCGATAATGTAGGGGGTCATACTACTTACGATTTTGTCGTAATACATAGCATTAACTCCATGATGCTTAGTTGCATATTTTTTAAATTCTTTTCCGTAGTCCATAATAGCGTTTATATAGTAACTAAAAGTAAGTAAAATTATTGTGCACTCCCATACGCTTCTTTTACAAAGGCAGTATAGTTTACTTTTTTAGTTTTAATTCCAGCATTTTCTTTAAAATAACCCAATAGCTTTTTACTCATTAACTGATCAGAAAGGCGTTTGGTTTCTTCTTGATTTTTAAATATTCTAGCGGCAATATCGTCAAGCTCTTTTTCTTCGGGAGCCATTTGACCGTATTGTGCCATTTGTTGCTTTATCAGGTCTTTGGCAAAGTTCTGTAATTCTTTAAATTGAATTTGAAGATTTTGTTCTTTTACTATCGATCCTTCAATCAATTGATAACGAATTCCTTTTTCAGATTTTTCATACTCTTCTCGAGCTTCTTCATCGGTCAAAGGCTTTTCTCCAGAATTTTGTAGCCATTTGATTAAAAATTCCTTTGGAAGATCAAATTTTGTATTCTTGATAAGCGATTCTGTGATGTCATTGAGTAATTTTTGTTCCGACTGAGATTCAAATTGTTTTTCAATTCCTTCTTTTACTTTAGCTTTCAGTTCTGTTACAGAGGTAACCGTTCCAGCTTCATAAAGTTTGTCGAAAAGTTCTTGATCTAAATCGGCTAAAATCCGTTTGTTAACCTCTTTAATGTTAAGGGTTACACTTTTAGGTAACTCGCCCAGTTGAGCAACAGTTACTCCAAAAGCTCTTGCGGCAGCGCTTTCTTCGGTAAAAAGATTTTTAGTTTTTAATTCAAGGACGTCTCCTATTTTTGCTTCGCTAAAATTTTCGATGTTCTTTTTCCCTTTAATTTGATCAAATTCTATGATGGGCTTGGTATCTATGGCCGACTCTTCATTTTTTATTTCAACAGAAAGTTCAGTTCCTTTGGTTATTTCAACAGAAGATTTCAATTTTCCATATTGTTTTTTGATGTGAGAAAGCTGCTCGTCTATCATTTTTTTATCGGCTTCGATTTGAAAATGAGTAACGGCCTTTTTTCCTTTCAGTTTAACTTCAAATTTAGGAGACAGCCCTAATTCAAAATCAAAATTAAGGGTATCTGCTTTCCAGTTGATCTCCTCTTGCATCTTTGGTAGAGGATTTCCCAAAAGCTCAAGCTTTTCATCATTGATGTACTTATTTAGATTTTCTTGAAGTATTTTATTCACTTCATCAGCAGTAACAGGAGTTTCATATTGCTTTCTGATCATTCCCATTGGAACATGACCCTTTCTAAAGCCCGGGATGTTTGCATTTTTCCGGTAATCATTTAACACTTTCAGTACTTTTTCAGCAAAATCATTTTGTTCTAATGTGATTGTTAGGGTACTGTTCAGGGCATCAAGGTCTTTTCTTGTTATTTGCATGGATTTGTTCTCGATAAATTAGGGCGCAAAAATAAGTCTTTTTAATGGGTTGTACAAGCATAAAAACGCACTAATGACTGTGTAATCAGACCAACTGCTTATGAATCGTTTAAAAGATTAACATATGGAATGAATTTTATGTTTCATATTAAAATAAAACAGTACATTTGCAATCCGAATTAATAACCAGAGCGTCGAGTACGTTCAAAATTTAATATGACATGCCAGTAAAAATCAGATTACAGAGACACGGAAAAAAAGGAAAACCATTCTATTGGATAGTAGCAGCAGATGCTCGTGCCAAAAGAGATGGTCGTTATCTCGAAAAAATCGGAACTTACAACCCAAATACTAACCCAGCAACAGTAGATCTAAACATTGATACTGCTGTTAAATGGCTAGAAAATGGAGCGCAACCTACCGACACTGCCCGTACTTTATTGTCTTATCGAGGAGCTTTATTGAAGCATCATTTGCAAGGTGGAGTTCGAAAAGGTGCATTATCTCAAGAAGATGCTGACAATAAATTTAAAGCATGGTTGGAGCAAAAAGACACCCAAATTCAAGCTAAAGTAAACGGTCTTACTAGCGATAAAGCAAAAGTAAAAGCAGATGCTCTGGCAGCTGAGAAAGCTGTTAATGAAAAGCGAACGGCTGATGCTAAAGCATTAATTGAAGAAGCTGCTGCTGCTGAAGCTGCAGCCAATAAAGAGGAGGAAATTGCTACTGAAGAATCTCTAGCTACTGAAGAATCTCCAGCTACTGAAGAATCTCCAGCTACTGAAGAATCTCCAGCTACTGAAGAAGCTGCTGCTGCTGAAGCTGCAGCCAATAAAGAGGAGGAAATTGCTACTGAAGAATCTCCAGCTACTGAAGAATCTCCAGCTACTGAAGAATCTCCAGCTCCAGCTACTGAAGAAGAAACTCCAGAAGCTGAGAAGTCTGACGATTCAGCTGAAGCATAAACTTCTTGACGATGACCAAAGAAGAATGCTTCTATCTGGGAACCATCGTTTCAAAATTTAGTTTTAAGGGAGAGGTTTTAGCCAAGCTGGATACTGATAACCCTGAAGATTATATAAATTTGAAATCTGTTTTTGTCTTACAAGGCAATAAATTGGCTCCTTTTTTTATTGAAAACGCTCAATTACAAAAATCAAGTTTATTACGAATTCAATTTGAAGATATTGATACTGAAACCGATGCAGACTTATTAATCAAAAAAGAACTTTATCTTCCTCTGGAACAACTCCCTGAGTTAAAAGAAAATCAATTTTATTACCACGAATTAATCGATTTTAAAGTAAAACAACAGTCGGGAAAAATTATTGGTCGCCTTCGTTCGGTTAACGATCAAACAGCACAAGCTTTATTCGAAATTATAGATGAAAAATATCGTCTTATTTTAGTTCCAGTTCACGATGATTTTATCAAGAAAGTCGATCGTAAAAACTCCCTTTTAACATTGGATTTACCGGATGGATTATTGGACATATATAAGCAGTGAAAAACAGCATATTTCGATTCAAGCAATTTAAAATAAACCAGTCTAAGTCTGCGATGAAAATAGGGACTGATGGGGTTTTGTTAGGAGCTTGGACACCGATTGCTAAACACCCTTTAAGCGTATTAGACGTTGGCTCAGGAACCGGTTTAATAGCACTTATGCTTGCCCAAAGACTTCCAAATGCAAGTGTTGTTGGAGTTGAAATTGATGATAATGCGGCAAATGAAGCAGCTGATAACTTTAAAAATTCACCTTGGACGTCGCGTTTGAAATTAATACATAATCGATTTCAAGTTTTTGCTGAAAAGAGTGATGAAACTTTTGATCTTATTGTTTCAAACCCTCCTTTTTTTAAAACATCAATTAAGCAGTCCAAAAGCTCCAGAGCTACTGCTCGAAACAACCATTATCTACCTTATGAAGATTTATTTGCTGGAGTAAAAAAACTGTTGAGTAATCAAGGAGAATTTACTCTGATATGTCCTTTTGAATATCGAGATGATCTTATTGAACTTGGATTGAGTAACGTTTTGTATTTGAATCAAGAACTTTGTGTCAAAGGATCACATACCAGTTCTTTTAAAAGAATATTAATGTGTTTTTCAAAAGTAAAAACTAATTTGAAAACTCAAGAATTGGTTCTCGAAAAAAAGAGACTTTTGCGAACTGTAGCATATCAAAATTTGGTTAGTGACTACTATCTTTAAAAGTCAAAAACAAAACCAAAGGAGGGAAAGGGTGTATTACTCTGATCTGTATCAATTTTAACTAGAGTTTTTGGAGTAATTAATGATCCGTCATCATTTCTAGCCAAACCATATTCATCGGGCCTAGGGTTCTCTTGTCCCAAGAAATTTTGTAATTCCAAATAGAAGTTGAAAGATAATTTTTTAAAGTTCCATTTTTTATCAATACGGATATCCCCTTGACTAAAAGCAGTTAGTTTTTCTTCTCCCAGACGACTGTAATTAAGAACGATTCTGGGATAGGCAGCCAAACTTTCTTCTGTATCTGTTGGAACGTATGGTGTCTCCCCGGCATATCGATAACGAACACTTACCTCCCAGTTTTTTCGGAGTTTATAGCCTCCTGTAAAAGAAATAAGATTGCGACTGTCCCAAACCGACGGTAATTTGATGTTTTGAGCTCCACTAAATTCACTTTTGAAGTAAGTGTATGCTAAGATTCCATAAAAGTTTTTCGATAGCTTTTGTTGGAAGAGTAATTCAAATCCGGAACTTTTTCCACTACCTAAATCCGAAACAGGCTCGTTTCCTAAAACTTCAAAACCTCCTCCTTTATTTGCCAATGAAACACCGTCGATAATCGAAACTGGATATTGGCTGTAGTTTTTGTTAAAAGCTTCTAAAGTAAAACGAGCAGAGGGACTTGGGTTGAACTCCAATCCGATTACATAGTGATCGCTTTGAGTATATCGATTTACCTTGTTGATAAAGGCACCATTATTATCTTGAAAACCAAGCATGGTGTAGGTTGGTATTTTAAAATACCGTCCAATTGATGCGTTTAGCTTCCAAAGGTTATCATCTTTAAGTGCGTAGGAGGCAGATATACGTGGTGAAATGTTATCCTTCAAATCAGAACCCTGAGTAAAACTATCAGCATCGGATCGTAAACCAAGGGCTAAACTCAGTCTTTCATTTAAAAAAGAACGGCTTATTTTTCCAAAAAAACCGAATTTTATAAAATCAATTTTAGTTTCGTAAAGAAAATTATCTAGAAGATTAACGGTATTGTTAGTGTAAACAGAATTTTGAAGGTTAGCCCCATAGGATAACTTCCAATTTCTTATGTAATTTGTTAAATGAACTCTTAGTTTTGTTTCTTGTTCTTTCGAATCGTTTCTAAAAAGCACACCTGTTTTATTTTGGTTATCATCATATCGACTAAAAATATTTTTCAGCCGATTACTACTCAGGATTGTATTTATTTGCCCTTTTCCATTTTTTAATTTATGTTTCCAGGTTAAACCTAAAGTCAAGGTTTTTTGCTCGATGATGGGTACTTGCTCAAGAGTTGCTTGTTGTTCAGCATCGAATTCATTAGGTGCTACAACCGAGAAATCATCAATAGATCCCAACCCGATGAATGTTAGAGTATTTTGCTCATCAATTTTATGATTCAATTTCCATTGAAAATCCCAGTAATCTGGCCTAATGGGAAGTCCAACCAAAGCAAATACGAATTGCAAATAACTCCTTCTGGCAGAAAACATTAATGTAGTGTTTGACCGTTCATTTTGCCCCTTAAACAAAGGACCGTTGAAGGTTGCTCCGGCCTCGCTTGCTCCAATCCGAACATTCCCCGTAAATTTTTGGTCGTCTCCTTCTCTTTGTTCAAAAGCCAAAACACCCGAAAGAGGATTGTCGTATTCAGCTCCAAATGCAGAGGAAGATAAAGTTACTTCTCTTATAAATGAAACATTTAGCATTCCTACGGGTCCTCCAGCGCTTCCTTGAGTGCTAAAATGATTAATGTTAGGAATTTCAACTCCGTCAAGATAATAAACACTTTCGTTTGGTGCTCCTCCTCGGATGATAAAGTCGTTTCTAAAACCACCAATAGACGGAGAAATTCCAGGTAAACTTTGAGCTACCTTGGTAATGTCATTATTCCCTCCTGGATAAGTTTCAATTTCAACAGCAGAAAATGATTGAGTAGACAGTGGGGTTTCTTTTGAGGTTCTAAATGGACTTTTAGAAACAACAACTTCGTTTAAAGTCTCCAATCTTTCATTTAGTTTAAACAGAAGCTTTGGGGTTCCAACAGATTTTACGATAACATTGTAAAGTGTCTGAGAATCGTACCCCAGATAACTTGCTTTGATATTGTATGATTGAGTTGGAATATTTTCAAACATAAAATAACCATTTACATCTGTAATGACTCCGATATTAGTTCCCTCTAGAAGAACTGTTGATCCTTCCAAGGGATTTTGTGTTTTTTCGTCAATAACTTGCCCTGAAAAAGTTCCAGTATTTTGAGAATAAATAATTGATGAAACTGTAATTAAAACAGTTAATAAGCATTTGCGCATGATGTAATTTTTAAGCTAAATTAAGTTTTGAAATTTAAAGCTCAAATATTTTGTTTAACTTTTATATAAAATATATAAACAATTTAATTTTTCCGTCGTTTGTTCTTCCTTTTCGCTTTTTTGTTTTGTTCTTTTATTTTTTTTTGCTCTCTTTCTTTTTCTTGTAAGTCATATTCTTGTCTAAACTGCTCCAATTCTTCGCTTTTGAATATTTCTTGATCACTTCCTTGAATAGCGATATCATCCACACCAAAGGAACCTTTCTCGGTTTGTTTACGCATGATTTCTTTGGAAGCCTTGAGACTGTAATAGATCCCTGGATCTATCATTTTATTAGCGATATAATTTTCTTTCTTTTTTTTGTCCCAGCGAACAAAAACAAAACCTCCTTCGTTCGCTGAATCTAACTTTACTCGAAATACTTTTGCATTATTAGGAAGATTCTGATAAACCTCAATGCTTTTGAGAATATAGCCGGAAATATCAAGTAATTCCTCAACAAATAGTGTTTGTCCCCCCAAGCTTTTATCATTTAGAGGGGATAAATATTCAACTTCTTCATATTCCTCGTCATAATCATAATCTTCCTGAGCATAATTGATGTTCCAAAAGAGCAGGAGTCCGGAGATGAGCGTAAATTTGAATGTATTAGAATTCATGAGATGGGTTTAAAATTAAGTGTTCTAAAGTAATTGCAAATTAAAAATTGAGCTGGAATGTATGTCGCCATAACCCAAAAGCCAAAAATATTTTCCTCAAAATAAAAGGTATTGAGTGCAATCATGCTATCCGATACAATGAACAAAATAACTCCAATTAAAAGTTCAAAAGTTTTGGTATTTCTTTTTGTCATCCATAGCATCATAGCTGCTGTTCCTATGGTTGCTATGGTGATTGCATATCCACTTATAGGGATGGTTAATGTTCCTAGTTTAGGACCCAATAGCCTCATGGTTCCAAGAAAATAAACTCCAAATAATAGGGATGAAATTAATCCTTTCTTTGAAGAAAGAAAATCTTTTAAAGTTAGTTCTATTTCTTTGTTGATTAAGTGTAGATAAAAAAGTTGTGTAATCCAAAAAGATAAAATTCCTAAGAGAAAAAATAAGGAGCCTTTACCCATCAATAAAATATCACCCAACCAAGAGAACAATAATGCTACCAAAAATATTTTTTTTGAATTTTTATGGTAATAAAACAGGGCTAGCAAAGGCACAAGAACTGGTTTTGTATAAGTTGTCCAGATTTCTTGATTTGTGTATTGTAAAAAAACATGTGCAATACCGATAATCCAGAAAAGGTATACAGCATTTTTCATTCAAGTATATAATTTAGAATTTTTAAATATATAGAATATCACCGAGATTGAAAAAGTTAAACTTTTTTAACAACAAATGTTACAACACCCCAAATGATAAGTTCATTGTCCTCGGTTACCCGTATGGGTTTATATTTTTTATTTTCTGGTATTAGGTAAATGCAATCCGCTTCTACCTTTAATCGTTTTACCGTAAATTCTCCATCAACAAAACATACAGCGATGTTATTGTCTTGAGGTTCTTTACTTCTATCAATAACCAAAAGGTCTCCGTCATCTAGCCCAGCTCCCTGCATTGATTCTCCAGCAACTCTCGCATAAAAAGTAGCTTCTTCATTTTTGACAACTTCTTGATCGATACTGATTCGAAGTTCTTTAAAATCGTCTGCAGGAGATGGAAATCCCGCAGAGACTCTATTTTGAGTAAGAGGTATTTTTTGGAAATTTTCAGTATTGGGTTTAAAGAAAATTATACCTTCTCCAATTTCATTTTTTTTCCTCATAAAGTGATGCCTGAGTTGTTGTTGACTACAATTACCTCATTAAGTTCAGTGGTATATCGTCTTGAGAGATGCTCTTGTCGCATTTTCCAAGTTTTCTTCAGATCTTGATTTCCTAACTTAATTTGATTTGGACCAAAACGTAAGTGTATTTTGTCGATAGCTTGCATCAAAGGATCATGCTTATTTATGCTGGATTGAAATAAGTTGAGTTGTCGTTTTTTAGAGGGTACAAGCCCGAGCAAGAGAACCCCTGCTTTTTTGTATTCAATTCCATCACGAAAAATCCGTTTCAATCCTTCGACTGCATATTTACAAAGGGTAATACTTGAGTCGGTAGCATAGGGAAGTGTAATTATACAACTGTTTCGGTATTGCTGTTTATTTGTTTGATGTCGATTACTGCTTATGAATACCAATACCGCATTACAACTACTTTTTTGTTTGCGAAGTTTTTCTGCACAACTATTGGCATAGGTCGAAATGCGATCCTCTAATTCATGAAACAGCTTATAGTTGTTTTTAAAACTCCGTGTGGTTGTGATGGATTTTTTTGCAGGTACAATTTCTTCAAGCTTAATATGAGGCAATCCTAATAGATCTTTTTTTAAACGAAGTTCCAAAACACTCATGTGCTTTCGAATCCATGAGTCAGGAAGATTTGTAAAATTATAAGCTGTTCGAATTCCTTGTCCTTCTAATTTTTTTGTATGCTGCCTTCCAATACCCCAAATGTCTTTTACAGCAGTCCATTTAAGTGCTTTTATTCGTTTTTCTTCGGTGTCAATTATATAAACACCTTGTGTTTTAGAGCTGAATTTTTTAGCGATTTTATTAGCAATTTTAGCCAAGGCTTTTGTAGGTGCAAATCCAATCGAAACAGGGATTCCTGTCCATTGGTGTACCTGTTTTTTTATTTGAAAACCTGTTGTTTCAAAATCAAAATAATCAAAACCGTCAAACCTTAAAAAAGCTTCATCAATACTATAAACTTCTGTATTTGGGGTATAACGCTCAAGGATATGCATCACTCGATTACTCATATCTCCATAAAGGGGGTAGTTCGAAGAAAACATTTTGATGTTTTGTTCTGTGAAAATTTTTTGATATTTAAAAGTAGGAGCCCCCATAGGCACTCCCAAAGCTTTTGCTTCGTTACTTCGAGCGATAACACAGCCATCATTATTTGACAAGATGACAATGGGTTTTGATTCCCATTGGGGTTGAAAAACACGCTCACAAGAAGCATAAAAATTATTACAATCAACAAGTGCAAACATGTTGTCTAAAGTAAAGAATTATGAAATGTAATGTTCCTTTTTTTCGAAAAGATGTTTTTATTTTTTAGTCTTTAATTTTTAAGGATTCTGCTTAAGTTTTATTTGCTTTTTAATTATAAATATTACAAATGGGATATAAGAGATCGTATTTGCGTTAAAAACAGTCTCATTTTTCTTTCAAATACACTAAGGTCTTAGGCTAAAAGTTGTAATTTCGTAAATGAATTTTAGACAAGTCTTCACATAAATGGATAAATATTCTTTTTTAAATGCAGCTCATACAGGCCACTTTGCTCAAATGTATGATCAATACCTTCAGCAGCCCGATAGTGTCGAAGCCAGTTGGAGGGCTTTTTTCCAAGGTTTTGATTTTGGAGTAGAAAACAATCAAGAAGGTTTTGATTCTGAGACAATATCTGAAATTCCCGAACATTTACAAAAAGAGTTCCAGGTAGTACAGCTGATTGATGGATACAGAAAACGAGGCCACTTGTTTACCAAAACAAATCCTGTAAGAGACCGAAGAACCTATACTCCCAATCTATCAATAGAGAACTTTAGACTTAGTTCTGAAGACCTTAATAGTGTTTTCAATGCAGGAGATATTATGGGAATCGGTCCCAGTACCCTAACGATAATTATTGAACATTTAGAGCGAGTGTATTGTGATTCTATAGGAGTAGAATACATGTATATTCGAAATCATGAGAGACTCAATTGGATTCAACAAAGACTCCACATTAATGATAATCATCCTAATTTCTCTCAAGATCAAAAGAAACATATTTTAAAAAAATTAAATCAAGCGGTAAGCTTTGAGAATTTTTTGCACACCAAATATGTAGGTCAAAAGCGCTTTTCACTAGAAGGTGGCGAGTCTTTGATTCCTGCGTTAGACGCTGTGGTTGAAGCTGCAGCTAATCATGGAGTTGAAGAGTTTGTAATGGGAATGGCGCATCGAGGTCGTTTGAATACACTGACTAATATTTTCGGAAAATCAAGCAAAGATATTTTCAGTGAATTTGATGGAAAAGATTACGAAGAAATAGTTTTTGATGGGGATGTAAAATATCATTTGGGTTGGACATCTAAACGTACTACAGATACTGGTAAAAAAATTAACATGAATATTGCTCCAAATCCTTCACATCTCGAAACAGTTGGAGCTGTTGTTGAAGGTATTACCAGAGCAAAACTAGAAAATAGCTTTAAGGGGGACACCAATAAAGTATTGCCTATCGTTGTCCATGGAGATGCTGCAATTGCAGGTCAAGGATTACCTTATGAGATTGTTCAAATGGCTGGACTCAAAGGTTATGGAACAGGAGGGACAATCCATATTGTAGTAAATAACCAAATCGGGTTTACAACCAATTATTTAGATGCCCGCTCAAGCACCTATTGTACCGATGTAGCCAAGGTAACCTTATCACCAGTTTTACACGTAAACTCTGATGATGCGGAAGCAGTTGTCCACGCCACTCTTTTTGCATTAGATTATCGCATGCAATTTGGTAGAGATGTATTTATTGATCTTTTGGGATATAGAAAATATGGACACAATGAAGGAGATGAGCCCCGTTTTACACAACCAAAGCTTTATAAGTCCATTGCAAAACACAAAAATCCTCGAGATATTTATGCGGAACAATTGATTTCTCAAAATATTGTAACGGCTGCCTATATAAAAAAATTAGAAAAAGAGTATAAAAATTCTTTAGAGGTAGATCTCCAAGATTCTCGAAAAGAAAAGAAAACAGTCATTACACCTTTTATGGCGAATGAATGGGAAGGACTCTCTTTGGCCAAAGAAAAAGAAATGATGGTTGAGGTTGATACTCAGGTTAATGAAAATACTCTTTCCGAAGTTGCGGCTGCTATCACAACCTTGCCTGAAGACAAAAAATTCTTACGTAAAATTGAAAAATTAATCAAGGACAGAAAACATATGTACTTTGAGTCGGACTCAATGGATTGGGCAATGGGCGAACTTCTTGCATACGGGACTTTACTTCAAGAAGGTTTTGATGTTCGAATATCAGGTCAAGACGTTGAGCGAGGAACATTTTCTCACAGGCACGCCTTGTTGAAAGCTGAAGACTCAGAGGAAGAAACGATTTTATTGAATACACTGCCCACCAAAAACCAAGGAAAATTCAGCATTTATAATTCGTTATTGTCCGAATACGCTGTTTTGGGTTTTGACTATGGATATGCCATGGCCAGCCCTAATGCTTTGACTATTTGGGAAGCTCAATTTGGGGATTTTAGTAACGGAGCTCAAATTGTAATTGACCAATATATTTCCTCTGGAGAGGATAAGTGGAAGACTCAAAATGGAATAGTAATGTTGTTACCCCATGGATATGAAGGGCAAGGTGCGGAACATTCCTCTGCACGAATCGAACGTTATCTTCAGCTTTGCGCAAAAGACAATATGTATGTTGCTAATTGCTCATTGCCTGCAAACCTATTTCATCTTCTCAGAAGACAAATGAAAACTAATTTCCGAAAGCCTTTAATTATTTTTACACCCAAGAGTTTGCTGCGTCATCCAGAAGTAGTTTCCTCAAGGAAAGATTTTACTTCTGGAAAATTTCAAATGCTTATTGAGGACAATACCATAAAAGTAAAGGACACAAAAACATTGGTTTTTTGTACAGGAAAATTCTATTACGACCTGATAAAAGCCAGAAAAGAGAACCAACGAAAAGATGTTGCTATCGTTCGTTTAGAACAACTATTTCCATTGCCTTCTAATGAAATTCGTTCGGTTTTAAATCAATATAAGAGCGTAAAAGATGTTGTTTGGGCTCAAGAAGAACCGCGTAATATGGGAGTTTGGTCACATTTACTTTTACATTTGCCAGAAGCTGTAAACTTTAGACCTGCAACAAGACGTTTTTATGCTGCTCCAGCGGCAGGAAGTTCAACACGATTCAACAAAAGACATCGTGAAGTCATTGATTACGTTTTTGATGATTCAAAAGATAATTTTATTAAAAACAAAAAATAAATAACAAGTACCCGTTAAAAATACCATTCCTATGATTTTAGAAATGAAAGTTCCTTCACCAGGAGAATCGATAACAGAAGTAGAAATAGCTCAGTGGTTAGTAGCTGAAGGGGATTATGTCGAAAAGGATCAGGCCATTGCTGAAGTAGATTCAGACAAGGCAACCCTTGAACTTCCTGCAGAGGAAAGCGGCACAATTACCTTTAAAGCTGAGGAAGGAGATGCAGTAGCTGTTGGACAAGTTGTTTGTTTGATTGATACTGAAGGGAAACCTAGTGGCAAAACTGTTGTTTCAGAAGTTTTAGAAGAAAAAAAACAACCTGAAGCTGCTGTTGAAAAACAAGTAGAGGATCCAAAAACATATGCCTCTGGTTCAACTTCTCCAGCTGCTAAAAAAATATTGAGTGAAAAAGGAATTCAACCCAATGAAATTGTTGGAACAGGAAGAGATGGTCGGGTTACCAAACAAGATGCTGTCGATGCCGTTCCTTCAATGGGAACGCCCCCGATTCATGGTACTCGGGAAGATAGCCGTAAGAAGCTCTCTATGTTGAGACGAAAAGTAGCTCAACGATTGGTAACTGCGAAAAATGAGACCGCCATGTTGACAACGTTTAATGAAGTAAATATGTCTCCGATTTTTGCTTTAAGAAATGAATTTAAAGAAGTATTTAAAGAAAAACACAATGTTGGACTAGGGTTTATGAGCTTTTTTACCAAGGCAGTAGTGAGAGCATTAAAATTATTTCCAGACGTAAATTCCATGATCGATGGTGATTATCAAATTGAATACGATTATTGTGATATCAGTGTTGCAGTTTCTGGTCCAAAAGGATTGATGGTTCCTGTGGTTAGAAGCGCAGAAAAATTATCGTTTAGAGGTATTGAGACTGAAATAAAACGGTTGGCAATTCGTGCTCGTGATGGAAAGATAACAGTCGATGAAATGACAGGCGGAACCTTTACAATTTCTAACGGAGGTGTTTTTGGATCAATGCTTTCCACGCCAATTATTAACCCCCCTCAATCAGGTATTTTGGGAATGCATAATATAATTGAACGTCCCATTGCAGTTGATGGGAAAGTAGAAATTCACCCAATGATGTATTTGGCTTTATCTTATGACCACCGAATTGTTGATGGAAAAGAATCTGTAGGTTTTCTGGTTGCAATTAAAGAAGCTTTGGAAGATCCCATAAATTTATTGATGGATAAAGATCCTAAGAAAGCTTTAGAGCTTTAGAAAAAGATTTTTACTCTTACAGTCTATAATAGCGTTAGTTCTTTTAAGGAAGTCAGCACCTATAATACCATCTATTGTTAAACTTCCTTGTTCTGATAAAGAGGAATTAATTGCATTCATGTCGAGTAAAAAAAACTTTAGATTTAGTAAAAAAGTTTCTTTGTAATTAATTGTACTTTTCATACTAGGCTTTGCTTTTAACTTTTCACTACCTGCACCGCTCATTTCTAATTCGTCGTCTTGTCTTACGATAGAAAAATAATCTTCTTTATTAATAGAAATACAGCTGTTCGAAGCACCAGTATCAATTAAAAAAAGTCCCTCTTTATTATTTATTTTTAGTTGAGCAACTAAATGTTGACTTTTTGTTTTTTTCAATTTTATTGAAAGAAATCCTTGAGGTTTTAAAATGGCTTTTAACACTTTTTTTGTTTCAAAGATACAGAAAGGAGTTAGCTTTGTTTCCAATTTGAAATACCTATTTTTGCTTCATGCAATTGATAGACACCCACACCCACCTTTATGCAGAAGTTTTTGATGAAGATCGAGACGAAATGATTAAAAGAGCTTTGAAAAATGGTGTTAGCGATTTTTTTGTGCCCGCCATCGACTCTAGCTATTCGGAAAGGATGTTTGCACTAGAGAATCAATACCCTAATCAAGTTCATCTGATGACTGGAGTTCACCCTACTCATGTGAAAAGTAATTACAAAGAGGAACTTGCCCATGTATCTTCATTGTTGAAAAAACGTTCCTTTTGTGCAGTCGGAGAAATCGGAATTGATTTGTACTGGGACAAAACATTTATAAAAGAACAACAGGATGCTTTTGATATTCAAATACAATGGGCAAAAAATGATAAGCTCCCGATTATAATCCATTGTAGAGAAGCTTTTGATGAGGTTTTTGAAGTTTTAGAGGGTCATAAGTCTGAAGACCTTTATGGAATATTTCATTGCTTTACCGGAACTTTAGATCAAGCAAAAAAAGCTTTATCTTACAACTTGAAATTAGGAATAGGAGGAGTTGTTACTTTTAAGAATGGTAAACTCAATCAATTTTTAAAAAAAATTCCTTTAAGTGAAATAGTTTTGGAAACAGATTCACCCTATTTAGCGCCTGTACCATATCGGGGCAAAAGGAATGAAAGTTCTTATTTAAAGCAGGTTGTTGAAAAAGTTGCTGATGTTTACGATTTGCCCATTGGTCTAATAGCAAAAGAAACCACCAAGAATGCTTTTGAGGTATTTAAATTAATATGATTTTATAGCACTTAAATTTTTAGGTCAAGTTTTTTTTTTGTTATTTCGACAACTAAAATTTTAATTTTAGAGAGGTGGCCGAGCGGTCGAAGGCGCACGCCTGGAAAGCGTGTATACGCCAAAAGCGTATCGAGGGTTCGAATCCCTTCCTCTCTGCAAATGTCTACGTAAGCCCTTGATTTTCAAGGGCTTTTTATTTTTAGGGGTACGTGTTGGGGTACGTATAGGCAAAGTTATCCATTTTTAGTGTCTCCATAAATATTGTCACCTAGAAAAATAAATAGATCAGGCTTATGTTTTACAACATTATAAAATATTGGAAGTGGGTGCTTTTCCGAAGCACAAGATCCAAAGGCAATTTTTGTGATTTCAGTATAATTTTTTGTTTTGACTTATCTTTTGATTCATTACAAGATTGAAATATTATTATAATTGAAAAGATTAAAAGAAGTACTGGCTTTTTCATATCTCTAAAACTAAAAAATATCACACATACAAACTAGGATTAAATAATATTTATTGCATACTTTAAAACTTTGATCCATGAATCAATCAATTACAGTTATAAATAACATGAAAAGACTAATACTATTATTACTACTGGTTTCGAGAGCAACATTAGCACAAGAG
>Ga0233438_10001314_pt1 | contig 27492 bp, 36 predicted proteins | sample SI_123_September_FD_182720 | JGI IMG/M metagenome (GOLD analysis project Ga0233438, IMG submission 182720) | Seawater microbial communities from Saanich Inlet, British Columbia, Canada - SI_123_September2016_10_MG | ecosystem: Environmental > Aquatic > Marine > Inlet | place: Canada: British...
TCGTCAGACTTTTTGACGACTTCAGCAATTAGTTCTAAAGCGGCCTTGATTTGACGGACATTAGTCGACATGATATCTACTACCTCAACCAGATCATCGATCTTTTTATCGACTCCAGCGACGGTCGCTCTTTTCTTAGGAGTTGGATCGCTCATACTATCTGATTACCTGTTCTGCTATATAACTCTTCGTGAAACTACATATAGTCGAGATGATAATTCTAATTATGGCGATAGTAAACACTTCATATATTACAAACACTATCCCCAATCTGGATTTTGCAACTCATAGTTTTAGATTTATTTTGGATCGGGGTATTATGGGATTGGGTAGTGGTATTTTAGAAAGTCAGGATGGCAATCAAGTGGCCGTAGTTTTACCAGAATTGCATGATGATGATAATTACAGTAATGTTGATGTTTTAAAAGAAATGATGTCGGAGTTTACTTTAGAACGTGCCAATCAGTTTATGCTACGACCCGATCTCCCCATTGGATCGTTGTCTGGATCCGAGCAACCACGAGGCCTTTTCTACATTGATTTTGTCTTGGCCTATAATCCGAGTTCACCCAGCCTTTATATTTTAGACACGACTACAATTCCCTATGACTGGTCTCAGGCAGTGGTTTTTAAGACTGAACCTATTGATGTAACGGCACAAATCGTGAGTTTTTTAGATGGCGATCTAACCTCGCAGCACTCACCTTTTCAAACGACTAATTTAAAAAATATGCCATGGGATGATTTCCGTCAGACGAGTATTAGGTTGATTGTTTTCCTTTCTTCAGGATCTTATGATTCTATCAACTATCAAGAGGTGTGATCCATTCAGAAAACTGTCAAAACCAAATATGGGAATCAAGTTCAGTCCATGAGCGAAGCCCGAGTAGAAAATTGGTTTTGGGAGCAAGGTATTCGTTGTATTTATGAGCCCCAGATCGTAATTGGTGATGAAGAGTTTCTTCCTGATTGGGTATTACTTCCTCAGAATGGTATCGATAAACCCGTAATTATAGAATATTGGGGTTTGTGTCGTGATGATCATACCTTGGCCAAGTGGGCCCTAAAGAAAAAACCACGCTATCTGGATCGGAAACATTTCAAGGAAAGTATATATAACGGAAGCGAGCATTATTATTATGTTGGGGTTTATCCTCAAGAGTTAAATCAACTGGAGGTGACATTATTTCAAAAATTGCAGGACTTGGGTTGGTCGCCATCGGGATCGGAGTCATAATGACTTGGAGATCGTATGGGGCAGAAAGATTATACTATCCCACAGATATTGAGGGATCTGGTGATATTATCACAGGCGGGGCACCTGAATACAATCAATTGTTTTTAAATGGGGTGTTGCCACCAGAGGCATTGAAGCCAGCCCGGGGTTTGGGATTAGATTTTTCGGATCAGTGATTAAAATGTTACCAAAAACAGAATCTGAAATGTTCAGTAAGTCTGTGGAAGATCAAATGATTTTACTGATTGTTCCTAAGGAACTATTACCTGATTATGATCGTGATTATAAAAACGAAAAAGGTGTGCCTCCGTTGCTGGATCATAAGGGAGAAGAATGGGTTCTAATGGCTATTTTATGGGTTAGAGAAAATGCAAGTTTTGCAGGTGATGTGGATGAAAAGGGCGAACCGTTAATAAATGATTCTGCTGCCGGGATTTTTACAGAAATGGATGAATGGCCTGAAGATATTTGGAATCCGAAGGTTATGTGGTATCATACAAAACGGAGTTGGGATCAATGCCCTTATGCGGCAAGTGGCCGTTATGAGGATTTAGATGATTTTACTGGTAAATATGCCCTTAAACGTAATGATTGGAGGTATATTGATGCCCATGAACTTTATAACGTCCACTTTCCCCAACCTGCTATCAATTATCAACAGATTCTGTAACTTCAGGCTCAGGAATAGTGATTCCAGCAGCGTCGAAAGCATCAAAAATGCTAAGCAGGAGTTGTGTGCCTTCACGACCCTTGGCCGTAACGGTTTGTTCAATCACTTGGCGGATAACGATCCAGATATCTTCAGGTAGGTCTATTTGCACCATAAATAACTTTTGGGTGACTACCTACTTATATCTTATTACACTTCATTGATAAACGGGTAAAAACATTGGACCCATTCCTATATCAAACTCGATCCAACCCACCGCTTGCACTTGAGCAGCAGGTGGAGAATCGGGCAATCCCGCAGGTGGAGGATTTACGGGCGGCTGAAATTGGTTTGGATCGAGGTATGCTACATCTTGTAAATTAGAAGCCGAACCAATATCACCGTTTCCATCGGAAACCAAAACCGCATTTGTTGATTTGGCTTGACGAATTGTTCCATTTACATGAAGTTCGGTTGAGGGATTTGTGTTACCTAATCCAATACCGACACTCCCTCCACTTGTGATTCTAAGTTTGGTATCGTTTGCAGAAACATTGTTCCCAGCATCGGGCGTTCCAAAAGAAAAATCAAAGTGTGCGGTATCTCGCTCGGATAATTGCCAAAGGTCAGCCGTTGCCTCCACATTGTTGAAGTGGATTCCTCCGTATTGGGTCGTCAATCCGACTCTTCCGTTTGCACCTGTGCAAAGAATTGCATATTCCGTTGAGGCTCCTGCATCCACTTGGATTGCCGCCGATGGCGAGGTTGTTCCGATCCCTAATCGGTTGTTTGTGTTGTCCCAATACAGTTCTCCGTTGTCTTGGGCGAGGTTGGTGGAAGCGTCCACGAAGAGGATCGAACCAGATGTTCCACTACCGACGGCATCACCGATGGAGACTCCGCCTCCACCACCACCAGAGGCTGCAATCGTAATAGCACCGGCAGCATTCGTAATAGTGATGTTAGAACCTGCGGTTAAAGTAGCAGCATCAAATAATCCGCTGGCTGTGTCACCAATAAGCAACTGACCATCGGTAGGGGCAGAACCATTGTAACTACTAATGGAGTTGCCGATGGCAACATTTCCACCTAAAAAACTATTACCTGAAACATTGAAAGCGAATCCTGTAACTCCCGTGGTCGTTCCGACAGAAACTCGGGAATTACCCTCATCAACTAAAAAGAGATCGGTTCCTGCGGATAGATTAGCAGTAGTGTGAGTAGCACCTGTAACCGTAAGGTTATAGCCGGGGGTGGTATTATTGATTCCCACACGTCCATTGGTCTGATCAACAACTAAAGTATTGTTAGACTCATCGATAACATAGAGAGCATTTGCCCCCACAGTTTTTTGAACGATGTCCGTCATATGATATCTTAAGTGTTACAACTATATCTAACTTTCGACTATCAATCTTCAGTATAGTCGACGGTAGCCACATAATTTCCAGATCCTGCGGGGGCTGCGACGGCAAATCTAAGGGTGTTAGCACCACCAGTTCCTAAAGCCACTTTGTCACCATCTGTGCCGGGGACAATTAAGAACAAAAAGTCTGGAAGTAGTGGTGCACCTGAGGATCGAACAACAATTCCTTCGTCAGTAACCATGGCCGAGTTGGCCGTAGTGCTGTCTTCTAAATAAATAGTAGCACGGAAAGCGACGTTAGTTCGTGTTCCTGTGGGAATAGCAAAATCAATATTAAAAGCAACTCCTGCGGAGTAAGCACCAGTAACCTTGCTTCCGGGACCTCCTGAAGCCGCAACTTCGATCGTTCCAGAACCGTTAGTGATAGTAATTCCCGACCCTGCGGTTAGGGTAGCCAAAACAGGGTCAGATCCTGTAGCACCAATAAGTAGTTGTCCGTTAGTGGGTTGAGCAGTAGCCGTAATAGCACCAGTTCCAGAACCTAATAAGATTCCTCCATCAGTTAGAGTAGTTGCACCAGTTCCTCCATTGGCTACGCTGAGGGTGCCGGCTGAGAAAGTTCCTGAAGATACTGAAATAGCACCACTGGAGGCTGAGAAATCTTGTCCTGTGCCTCCATAAGCAGAGCCAATAACTGTGCCGTTCCAAACACCGGTAGCAATTGTGCCGACGCTGGTAAGAGAAGAGTTGACAACTCCCGAACCTAAAGTGGTAGCAGTTAGAACAGTAGTTCCAGCGACGCTGTATGCTTTGCCCGTAGCGACATCTAAACCGGACGATGAGGACATAGCCCCACCATCTGAAAGTGCCGTAAAGGTAATAGTGTTAGCCCCAGTGCTGGATAGTAGGTTAATACCTCCTCCAGCGTTGGATGCGACACCTGCACCAGCAGCATCAGAGTTAAGATCAATTAACTTGTCTTCAATACGAAGGTTAGTGGTATCGAGATAAGTCAAAGTTCCATCTACCGTAAGATTAGCAACTTCTAAAGTAGCGTTAGCACCACCAAGGTTAATATTAGCGGCACCGCCTGCACCAACTGTTGCTAAAACGCTGATAGTAGCATCAGGAGCATCGATAGTGCCCGTAGTATCCAAAGTAAGTCTTGTGCCTCCAGTCAGGTCCAGTGAACCAGCGTTAAGGGCAAGCCCACCAGCACCATCAGTAGTAAATCCAGAATCTCCGCCGAAAGAACCTGAGTTGTTGTATTGGATTTGGGTGTTAGAGCCACCGGGGCTTCCAGAAACACCTGCTACGAAATTGGCACGAGTCATTTGACGCAGAGCACCAGCAGTGTTATCATAAATAAGAACCAAGTCAGCATTGTCAACAGAAGTTTCAGCGGTTTTACCAGTAATAATTGGCGACGCAGCCGTAAAAGCACCACCAGCGGCTAAACCCATATCGCCTGATGCGGCAACTGAAGCAAAGGCAGACCCTGAATCGACGGGGAAGTTACCAGCATTTCCTGCAGCGAGTTCGCTAAAACCAGTTACAGCGTTACCAATTAGCAGGGCACCATCAGTAGTAGCAGTTGAAGCCAGAACTCCGGATGGATCTGAGACTACAATACCCGGACCAAAAACCCCAATAGTTACTTGTCCAGCCTGAACGTCTAAGTTACCAGTATCGAGTTGCAAATTACCAGCAGTAATTTCCACATCTCCTGCGGTAATGGTAGCACCGCCTGCAGTAACAGTTAAACCGCCTGCAGTAATAGTGGCTCCACCTGTTGAAACTGTCAAACCTGCAGTAATGGTGGCTGCTCCGGTGATAGTGGTAGTAGCCGTAGTTCCATTGATTTGAATAACACCTGTGCCCTGAGCATCACCATCGATTTGATAGTAATCGACGGTCTGTGTAATCTTAGCCATGTTATCTAATGCTCCATTCGACTATTTATAGTTACTCAGTCTTGCACCTCGGTGGTTCTCAGGTGCCCGGTCCAATCAATAGTAGTTCCTGCTTGACCTGAAACATTGATAACTAAATTATTTCCTGACACGGTAGCATTAACATCCCAAACATCACCAGAATCATCGTGGACTACAAACTTGAACACAGCACCTAAAATGGATGCTGCTCCTCCTTGTCTTTGCACGACACCTTCTAATTTGATAGTCAAAGAATTGCTGGAAGCGTCTTGTTTACCAACAAATATACCATCAAAAAACCAATTAGTGTTAGTTGTTAACGTCATCGCCCCACCTCCGGGACTAAGAGTCATAGCCGTGGTAGCAGCCGTCGTGGTAGCCGAAGTTAGCACATAAGATCCATGACGAGTGTAAGAGTTAACTGCAGAAGCATTTTGGTAAACAGCACCACCTTCTGGAATAACTTGAAGGTCTCCGCCTGCATCGGCATACATTTCAACATAACCGGTAGCGTCGTAAGCCAAACGTAATTGTGTGGTAACATCCTCAACATGAAGTTTTCTCGCCGGGGTGGAGTTACCAATACCTACTCGCAAGTTAGTGATATCGTAAATAAAATCTGAAGAACCTCCAAAAGAACCACTGTTATTGAATTGCACAGATTCGTTGGGAGCAGCCGGTGTTCCTGCCGAACCAGCACTACCATTAGTTATGGAAGTAAGATTAAAAGATATATTGTCGATGTCAAGGGTAGTGGGAGTAGTATCAGTTTTTACTTCAATACCAACCTCATCGCCAGCCGTTAAACTCAATAACTGAGTAATTGAAAAAGAACCGGAAGAGTTAGTGCTCGAAAAGGAACGCTGAACTTCTGTGTTGGTATCTACGGTCCCATTTACCGACACGGCTGCCGTAATGGTTCGGTTAGCATTTTGTGAAGATACTGAAAAAGAGGCCACTAATTGGTAAGTTCCTGTTTCATCTGGGGACAAAAGATCGGGATCAGTGCCAGCACCTGCAGTAAAAGTCATGTTGGAGATTTCGCCTACGGCACCGGTATTAAAACCAGCATAAGAAGTGGCTAAGACAAAGGTAGTGCCTCCACCGTCAACGACTTCGCCATAGGCTGCAGCAGGAACTGTCCCTCCACCGCCAGTAATGATGGAAACTACTCCACCGCCCTCATCGGTTAAAGTTCCATTGGAAACTCGAATGGTGTTAACTGGAGAAACGGAGGGGATACCGTCTTGTTCTTCGACAGTAAGTGAACTTCCTCCACCTCCGCCACCACTGGTAGGCGTCACGAACGTTTTGCCCGAGAACTTAATCTTGCGATTAGCAACAGCCATAACAATACTGGGTGTGGCTTGATATTTATAGGTTCGCTAACATCAGGATTGGACCTTGGCTCGGCTAACGTCATCGTAGCCATCCTTGACTTCAGTCCAGCCTGAGAAACAGGCATCGAAAGATCCAGTAGTGATGGCAGAACCTGTGCGGTTGATAACACGGAACACAATTTGCTTTTCTACGATAATTGGGACATCGAAAATCCACATATCTCGCTTAGGAGATGGCGGAGCCCATTGGAAATCGTTCCATTCGATAAACAATTGACCATCTACCCAAAGTTCATAATACATACCTGAAACAGTGTCAGAATCAACTGGTTCGGTGTGTCCGAAAGAACCAACGACATAAAGATCACCGTTAGAACCAACTTGTAGAGTTCCGGCAACGCTGGTAGAGGAAGAACCTCCTCCTATTGGGAAACGGTTATCAGAAGCCTCACTAACCTGAGAGAAGTTAGCAGTAATTGGTGGGATGGTCGGTGCACGAGCCGAAGTATAATCAGAACGAGCAACTACTTCATCTAAAACACCATCTGCGTCGGAGTCACGCCATGTATTGTCACCCAAAACATCGGCTACGTTAATAACTACGGCATCGACATAAGCGTTATTGTTAAAAGAATTGGCCGTAGCCAAAGTGCCATCAGCATTATAGGTATCCAAGGTAGTTAAAGTAACCTTTTGTCTTTGAATCAAGTTTGCCGAGTTACCTTTAGAAACCATATGCCAAGGATAGTTGCTGTAATCAAGGGGAACACCAGAGAGTCCTGCCTGTGGGCTGGCTCGGACTGGGCGTCGAAAGGTAGCGGGATCTACTCCCGGTCTCACCACCTGAGTTGCCTTAGTCTGATTAGGTTGGTTGTAGGTAGAAATGGGTGGTGGCTGCGAACGAACCGAAGCACCTTTTTGAGAGTAACCTGTTTGCAGAGCCTTCTTTCGATAGGGTCGCTTCAGATCACGAATACGTTCTCCGTCAGTCATGTATTATAATCCCCCTTTCGACTATTTATAGTTACTCACCGAGTGCGAATGCGTTCTCCTCTCTTCTTATGATAGGCTGCTTCACGTTTTTTGTCGATTTCTCTCCACTCCCTCATAACTTCCAAATACTTTTCATAAGTGTTCCAATCAAGCCCTTCGGATTCTAAAATACGCTTCTTATACCAATCAACAGTATCAGGAATAACAGGAATACCTAACTGCAATAACTTCTGACAAATCAGGGCCTCAGCATCCTCAAATATCCAATAGGATAAGAATACTTCTGCAAACTTCCAGTAAGTTCCAAACTCAGCAGGATCTTCAGGTGGAGTGGGTGCAGTATCGAGGTATTCCAAGTAACTATTAAGAGCATGAATATCATTCATTACTGTGTATTGAACATCCCATGACTGGCCGGGCAAGACATAAACATTGGGCCGTAACTCATATTGTGGAACCTTAAATCCAACATTTCGGGGGAATGGTGCAGCATCGCCAGAAATCCCAAATGAAGGTCTGCTGGCCGGATCCACATAATATTGGGTGTCGTTAATAATAAGGTTAACGAATCCATTAGGTTTTACACCCTCAATAAAATCTATAGTTTCTACACAAGATCCTGTGGGCGTTAGCGTTAATTTATTACCACCAAATGCGTAAGCAATCGAGGAAGTTTGTTGATATTGAATACTAATTAGTGGTAGGGGTTGGTTGCTACCATACAAGGTAAAATCAACCGTGCAAGAAAAAACGTCAAAGTTCCCTGAAATTGATTTAGTAACTGTCACCGCACCTTGAAACTGATTATAAAAATCTTCCAAAATGGTTTTTAAGTTAGCGGCAGTAGAGAAAACTCCATTGTAAGGCTCTCCCTCGGTATTAAAACTACCTGTGGGATTAGACAAATCTTTGGTTCGAGCAAGTGTAATATTTCCTGATTCAATATATTGCAATTCATTTATCTGACCTAATCCCGGAAGCGTAGGAACCTTAAGTTCGAAAGTATAGCGATAAGTTCGGCAAGCATTAACTCTTTTAGGGAGTGGCAAGACACCGGGGGTGCTACCAAAACTGTTGACGACGATAAATTGATTAGCGGGAACTAAAGGCAAAAAGGAAACTTGCTTTCCACTCCAGTTATCTCGGGGTTGGGCAGTAGTGGAAATTGGTTCACGGTTAATCTTTCCTGCCGACCCAAAGGAACTGGTAAAAATAGAGATGGGGTTACCGGCTGCAGGCCAATCTTCAGGGTTAAAACCATAAGTTTTAGGTTGTAAGACCCAATGGTAAATCAGGTGTCTCATGGAAGTGACCTCCGACGAGTAGTAACTCCAGTTTTATCAATGAGATCTTGATCAAAGGCTTCATCACCGATATCAGCCATTAAGCCGTGGCGAATCAAATCCTGCCTAAAACGTTGAATTTCCGACCATGTAATTGGTATGCCCAACTCTTTCATTTGGTTAACCAAAAGCAAATCTGAACCATCAATAAGTAGATATTTGACAAATACTCTTCCGATTTGTCCATCACGGGTGGGGCTACCATCGTGAGTGGCTTTTTCAACCGTATAGTAAATACCCCATGTTGATTCTGGTTCGATAACAATAGGTGTTGGAATACCTTCAAGAAAAGATTCAAAAGTAAAGATATTTAATTCATTAGGTTCTGGAAATGGAACGGTGTAACCCGAAAGTCCACTCACTGAAGAATAATCGGGAGCCTCAAAATAGTATTGGGAGTTAACGAAAACGTTGATAGAGGCATCCGGAGGCCAGCACGACAAAGAATCAATAATAATCATCTCAGTAGCCTTGAGGTGGGCCGAAGTTACTAAATTGTTTCCAATGCCTCCGGTAAAGACACCAACTACATCACCGGGGTTGATTCCGACGGTTTCGATAGTTTCATTATAAGTGCGTCCAGCAGATTCGTCAGCAGCGGTCCAACGACCTAAAACGGGATGTGTGGGTCTGACCTTACGATCACCCTGAGGAACTACATTCCTCCACTCAGCAGCCTGACGGCGGATAGCCATAGCCATTATGGGTTGACTTTACTACTTATAGGTTCTTACTGTGGAGAACCGTTAGAGAATCGCTCATCGTAATATTCCTTTTGAATAGCCAATTCACCGATTAGGTCAACAACCACAGTTCGAGTTTCAGTAGTTGTAGTCTTAACTTCGACCTTGATAGCCAAAGGTTGTTGGAAAAGGACCAAAATAGGAGTGCTGAAAGCCAGAACGTTTCCACCATTACGGATGTTGTCGTTCAACCAGCCGATATCGAATTGGTTAGATGGAACACTGTTAGGTCCGACTTGGACGGAAACAGCAAAATCAGTTTCAGCGGTAGCGGCATCGCCAGCAGCATCTTGGATTCGAACTGCCAAAGCATAGATTCGAACTTCTTCATTGTTGGCTTGATTCGTAAATACCGATACAGTGTTTGTGTTTCCTGATGTAGTAGCACCAGTGAAAGTATGACGAGTCGTGTAAATCTCTGGTTGTGGGTCTTGATTTGCCATGGTTAATCACCTTGTAGTCTTAAGTGAGCGTCTTAACTATTTATACCTTACGCTTCAGCGACGGGGTCTACGCTGGGTATAAAACTGCTTTTGGATGGCTAACTCGCCCACAAGTGTGCAAACAACGGTTCGGTTAGCAGCAAGAGTAGCCCCTGTGGTAGATTTCAGTTCTACTGCCAAAGCCAACGGCTGTTGGAACAAAGCCAAGATGGGTGAAGAAAAAGAAAGCATTTTATCATCACGGAAACAGATGGTAGTCAAATCGAATTGATTAGACGGGATGTTATTAGGTCCGACTTGGATAGTAACTGCAAAATCCACATCTGTGGTGGAAGTAGAAACCGGAGTGCCGTTTTCGTCTAAGATATCAACCATAATGGCGTAAATACGAACTTCCTCGTTGTTAGCCTGATTAGTGTAGATAGAAACGGTAGCGATATCACCCGGTGTATTGGCCGTCGTGAATTGATGACGGGTGGTATACAATTCTGGTTGTGGATCCTGATTTGCCATACCTTATGTGAGGTGTTTCAACTATTTATAGGTTCTCGTTCTTGAGAAGCATTTCTTCCCACATATCTTGATTTGGGTCACTATATGGTGGAGGCAAGAATATTGGAGGCAAATCTATCATGGAAGGAACAACGATATCGGTAGGCAACGGAGGCACTTCTTTTACTATGGGTTTCCAAACTGTGCTACGAGCCAACCACCAAATCAAAGGAGAGAGAATAAAAACATCAATGCCAAAAGCCCAAGGTCCTAATAAAGATAAGACTTGGTTAACGGCTTCTTGGCTTTCATCAGGATCCATGAGCCCATCACGCCAGATATAACCCAAAATAAAACCGCAGATAGCCATGATTAAAAACAGACTAAAAATGCAAGCCTGCAAGAAGGCCCAGAAACGTGACATAATAACAACTCAATATGGAAAAACTACTATAAATAATTATGGGTCTGTTGCGTCATTGAAACAATTCAGACTCATCTTTCCATTCGGGTGCATCTTCAATAGTAAGGTCAGGTGGAGAAGCCAAAGGGTCATTAGATAGCAAGAAATCATGAACACGAGGGACTAAATCATCCATACGCTCTTCAATATCTGTGCCACGAGAGATAGATTCCTTTTCTAAACGAGAGAAGAAGGAAGAAAAGAGTTCAATTCCTCGATAAAAATCAGGTGTAAAGGCTTGACGATATCTTTTGCTAAGGTTATCTGCAGAATGCTGGGCCATCATAGCCAAGATAACAGCACCCACGTTAGTAGCCAAAATAAAGGCTAAAAGTTGATAATTTAGCCAAAAACTGGGAGTCAGAAGTTGAGCAACACTTTGCACAAGCACTGATAAGATTACTACTACTAACAACATGATGCGAACCGAAATAAACTCGGTTTCGTCCATTACTTCCCATTCATTTTCTGGCGACATGTAAATACTCCTCTTCTAACAATCTGATGGTATCAACAATCTGATACCCATAGGCTGATATATCCTCAGCCACGTTTTTCCGCCAACGACGACCCTTGTCTAAAGCAAACTCCTCTACACGAAAGATACCTTGGTTGGAAAGCATAATAAAATCCTCATAATAAACAAAAGGAATCATTTTTTCATTCCATTGGATTTCATGAAAGTCAGAAGCCACTTGTCGAGATATCTCTAAGTTAGCCATGAGTTTTCGTTCTAAATAATCATCTCCTAATTGTTGTTTAATAGGATCGTTATCCTCAATCCACAAAGCCTCAGCCATTAACAACCACTCTTGTTCAAAAAGGGCATTCCACCGTTGACGGTCGGTGTCATACTCTTGTCCTAAAACCAGACGACGGTCAGCAAGGTATTTCTCACGACGAGCACCGAGATACTCAGTCCAGATGTCGTCCTCAGTGTCCATCAAAAATACTTTTAGTATCGAACCTATTTATAACTACGCCGGGGCGGATCCTACACTTTCCCCAGTGGCTGCAAGCAAGGTCAAATGTGAGGTGTGTTCGTGCCGGGGTCTTCTTCCGTAATTTCTAATTCGGGGTCTTCCCTTAAGCGATCTAAAAGGATTTCTGAAATCACGGTTCCAAAAACTGTGGTTACTAACCCTGAAATAATACCTGCAACAATACCAATTGTAAAGCCTCTGCCAAGTCCAGAGGAGGTGGATTCAGATCTCATCATCCGAGGTTTTAAGAAATCAGAATCGGGATTACATTTAGTTCCGGGGCCTTGGAATCGACCGTCAAGATGGTTACAAACATCTAAAGAGGTTTCAAAACAAGAACCGTCAGGAAGTAAACAGGCTCCGTAGTAAGAACCGTAGGCCGGGGCTTCAAACGATTCATCACCGTAAACCATCACCGCTTCTTCGGCCGATAACATTTCAAAAATATCTTCTACGCTACCTGCTAACGAAATACCCATCCAATCTTTCTTTTCTTTCTTTTCTGCTTCGGCATCGAATTTATCACTGTTGTATTTTCCAGTCCACCAAGTTACCGTGCCGTCGATCTGAGAACCTGAGTCCCAACCCTTGGTAAGATATAAATCAAAATCTTGAATATCGTGTGGAGAACCATCATCCCGAATAAGTTCGATGACATACTCCTCGATATAATCATACTCACCATTCATTACTTGGTCAGAAGTAAAAGAAACTTCGTAAGTAATTCCACTATTCCGATAATTACCTTCAATTTCTCCACTGAAGTTATCTGAGAACATCAGACATCACCTGCTGCGTTGAAGATCTTGTCTTCTCGACCTGTGAATTCCTCGAAGAAACCGAGGGATAGGATCAAAAAGGGAACTCCCATCAGCAGATAATCTGAAAGGTAAAAAGAGCCATTGGGCCAACCGTATTGTTTGTGGGTTCTAATAACTCCTAACATAGTTGAAGTAAAAAATGCTGCGGAGCCAACAGCGGGAATCAAGAGGTTACGCCAAGCCTTTCGACTTGCCAACTCTTTAGCATCTTGCTGTCCCTGAAGGGTTTCCGAGATTTTTGACTTTTCGTTAGTCATGTTATCACTTCAAGTTGTTAGTCATGTAGGTAATAAAAGAATTGGCGATTCCGAAACTGATTCCGGCTACAACGTATTTCACAGCAGGGCTTAATTCCTTTTTATCTCCAACACTCTCAGAACCAAAGAAACGTCGATACCATGGGACCGAGGCTGCTACTTGGGTTTGATTGGTAGGAGCAGTTTGGAGTTTGGTGTTATCGGTAGGAGTAGTTTTGCATCCCAAAGTAGGCCAAAGAGGATTACAGGTGCGTTGATTATACATTTTACGAGAGTAAGATCCGGGGGCGGATTCAGTAATGTATTTCCAATCTTGTGGGTCGGCACCCGATGACGGAGTGATTCCAAAGATTCCGGCGATACCTGACATAGTGAAGGGCAGTCCACCAGAACCGTAGGGTTGGTAAGCGTTACCATCTTGATCGAGAACGGTAACTGAGGGTTGCCATGCTGTGCCCGCAGCCGTAGTGGCTTGTTTAGAGATAGGGTTTCCAGATCCATCGTATCCAATAATTTCTTGTTTGCCTGAAGCCGTGTTAACATAACACTTACGGCTGTATAAATCGCCGGGATCGCAACTAATATTGTAACCAGTCATAGCCTAAAGTTATCGCCACGACTATTTATAGTTACTCTTCTTTGTTGTAACGTTGATAAAGAGCAAAGGCAGAGGCAAAACCAATGATTCCTAAGCCCAATCCTAATAGGCTGGAACGGGTGCTGGGTTCTTCAGATTTAAAGACTGAATCCATCGGCATGTCTTGAGTAGCAATAATCATCTCTAAGACCTCATCTGAAAAAGGGTTGGGAACTTGGATAGCGATACCGTCAGAATTTCGATAAACATGAACCATTTCTGTAATTTCATCATCCCAATCAGAATGTTGGTAAACTTTATCCCAGTGTTCCTGACTAACTACAAAGGTTTCATAGCCCGTATCGTCTAAAGAAGTTTCTTCCACGGTTTCGATAACAATCTCTCCGGCTTGGTCAACTTCGGCTTCGTAGGAAGAACGAGTTTCAGAACCATAAGTAACACAAGGGTCTTGGCCACAGCCACAGTTCTTTTTAGTTTCGGCCTCCATACGCATAGGTCCAATGTTATCTTCGTCATCTTCAGAACGGAAAGGAGTGGTGTTAGCAGTAACTGTTTCTTCCGTGCCTTCGATAGCAGTTTCCATACCAGCAGTGTTTTGGCCAATTACATGACCAGATCCTGTAGGCAAGAACTCTTCAGCAGCGGCTGCTAACTGACCTTCATCAATATCGATACCTGTTTCTTTAGAAATACGCTCGGCTTCAGCCTTGCCAACAACTTTGTTAAGATTATAATCCTTTCCATTTTCTTTGTGAACACCCTTGATAGAGTAAGATTTTTTCTTCACGATAGCAGTAACTTTCGCTTTAACGTGTTTGCGAAGCGGTAAACAATAAAAACTCATCTTCATTTAATCACCATCCAAAGGTTTGTTGCTCATAGGAAACACGAGGTGCAAATAAGCCTTCGTTGGCTTCAAAGGAGAAAGGTTCTTGACCGATAGCGTCACCGTAAACTCCTACGGTGCCGAGACCCATGTTCTCGACCGTAGCCACAGGTTCAAAGTAATATTGAGCATCATTTTCTAAATATCCCATTTGGTCAGGTTGTCGTTCTGCAGAATGTTCTTCCTCAGAATCAATTTCGGCTTCATATGCAGTTTGAGTAGCCTCAAGCAAAGACTCATAACGCTTAATTTCTTCTTGGGCCATACGACCACGAGACAAACGTCCAATACCAAAAGCCAAAGGAGCCACACCGAAAAGAATCATAGCCATGGGTCGATGAGAACCCAACAAATCAAACTTGGCTTTATCAACTGCAGAAAAGATTAGGGTAGCCGCACCAACAAAAAGAGGAACTCCGGTTACGGGACTAAGAGCCTCTGTTTCAGTAGGACCGGGTTCCCTTTCTGGAGTTTCCACTCCTTCTCCAAAGAGAATCTGATTGCGTAGAGTGGCAAAATCTACCATGGTATCACTTTGACCTCACGACTACTTATAGTTAAGCCTCATTGAACGCCTAACGCACGACCGAAGTAATTCTGGCCATATGTTGGGCTCGTAGTCATCAAAGAGTAACTGTATGCAGTCCAAGATTGGTTAACGACATCACCGGATTGTTGTCCTACGGGGTAAGTGTAATTGATGTTTTGACCGACGGCTTGTCCACCCAAAAGTCCACGTTCGGTGGAAACCATAGGAATAGATCCCCATTCTCGGGTAATTTGACCTTCACGGAGGGGTTCCACATGGGCTTCCATCTCTACTGTTTCTTGAGTTTCCTCTGAAACTTCGGTGGTTGCAAGGCGATCCATGACAAGTTTACCTGCGATAGTGATAGCAGCAAAAATACCAATAACTTTTAGATCCATACTAATCATTACTCCTCTCAACTATTTATACTTACTTGCGGTCAGACCACATCTTAAATCCAAAGAGGGCCACGATAGTGCCAGCCACACCTTTAAGAATATTGTTTACACGAAGAAGCGACTCGGAATCGAACTCAATTTCCTCTTGGACGAGAATAGGGACTTGTAGTTCATCTAACTTGTCAGATAGTTCGGAACGTAGACGCTTGGCTTCAGCGTAGCGAGGGTTCTTTTGAAGGTCCATATCTTCCATTTGGTTAATGTCATCGGAAAGTGAAAGGTAAAGTTCCAAGGCTTCAGTAAGATCTGTGATTTCCTCGATGTTGATTCCTTCGCTAATCCAATAAGTAAGGGCGAAAATTTGGTTTTCGGCACCCAGCACATCCTCATCAATTCCGGGGATGAATGCATAAGGGTTGTATTCATCAGGATCGGTGTCAGCACCGAAATGAATGTCATTAGGTGGGGCAGAGGCAGAGGAGAATCCAGAACCGTCTTCAAATTGCACGATAGCGTTAGAGTATTCCGCAGAGTAGTTAAAGTAACCCTTGCGTTCTTTGGCCTTGAGTTTCTTAGCGGCTGCCTTTTCAGCAGCACCACGGTCACGAGTAGTCAAGATATCTTGCAGACGAGGGGATTGTCCTAAGCCACCGTAGGCTCCGAGAGCACGGAAAGCACCGTTGTGGTCGTAAACCCAGACCATGTAAAACTTGTTAGAATCACTGGCTTCAAAGCGAACTGCAAAAGGACCCCAGAGACATTGATTCCAGTCGAATTTAGAATCGATTTGGTTACGGACAGCATCTCGAATGTTGGACTTTTCACGAGATAGACTTGGTGAAGCCGTAGAAGCAGGAGCATTTTTTGTTACCATCATCTTGCCGGGGCGAAGAGATTTGTTATGACGGATTCCTTCAGCGGGTTTCCAATTTTCCTTCGTTGTTGGTGGATGTGGGAAGCGTCGTTCAGCAGACATTTTCTTAGAAGCACGTCGAGCATATTGATCAGCGTCATCGTAGTCTTCGCCCATGTCCAGATATTCGTCAGCGATAACGTCAGCCACAGTATTATCTTTGACTAAGACCCATTCGTCTCCATCCCACATGACATCAGTGCCTTCGGCTCGCTTACGACCAGCAGCCGCTTTTTTAGCCATGCCAGTTTTACCGTATTTTCGAACACCGATCTTGTAAGCAGTAGACTTACCAATCTTTTCGGCTTCTTCTCGTGAGAAACCCTTGTCAAGGTATTGAGCCGTGATCTTGTTTGCCAATTTATTAAAATTACTTTGTTTTCGTGCCATATTTACCATTCCTTCAGTAGTAGTTTTCTGCTCGCTTTCGCTTCAAACCGGGGGTGCCGTCAAGGGGTGTCCAGTTAGCCATTTCTCCAAATTCCATTGGATCTTGGACAGGAGTGTTGCCTTCTTCTTCAGCATCATAAAGTCGGATGTTAGTTAAATCCGTCTGAAACAGTTTCTGATGAATTGAAGTATCATAGCCTGCAGTAGTTTCTAACTCTTCCTTAATGGCGTGGTTCAAAATCCCCTTTAAGTTTTCTTTGGTAATCCCAAAATGAGTTGTGATTCTCCCTACTACATCCGCTGGAATTGTAATTTGGAGGTCTGTTTTAGAGTTATTTTTAGGAAGTGGGACTGTTCTCTCAAAAACACCTGCTTCTGTAAACTTCTCATCGAGGTGGGCCTTCCAAGCCTCAAATCCAAAGTCCCATTCTCTTCCTTCCCCTTCATCTATTTCTTGTTTGAGATGGGCCCATTCGTTAAAATATTCATCATAGTCCTCATTTCCCGGATAATTGGAGCGAGTTCCGAGCATTTGACGGTAAAGTGGTTCAGTTAATATTTGGCCAAAATGAACTTCCCTCATCTTTTTGGAAATGTAAGTGTTTTCGCCCTCTGCATTATGTGGGTTTGCATGATGAGCAAAAGCGTAATAGTCATCTCCTTCTTTCTTTTTAGCACATTTTTTACAGTAGAAATCATTTTGACTTGAGCCTGTCCATCCAGCATACATAGCAGAAGATGGTTCAAAATCATCATCGACGATCTTCCAACGAATCATGGAATCTTGGAAGTTATAATCAGCAGGCTTACTGCAAATATCACAAGGATAGTCCAATTCTTCATCTTCAGCGTTAGCAAAGACATTCATATGCCCAGAAGAATTAAGCGAGGCTTGGTCGAAAGTTCCCGAACCCACAGTCGAGGTTAGTTGATTGGTGGACAAACCGACACCGGAAAGAGCACCGCTACCAGCATATGGAGAATTGAAAGTTTCTTCAGCACCATAAAGATAGAAATCAAGATATTGAATTTCAGAATCGCTTAGGGCAGAAGCGTCAATAACATAGCGACCGTGATCCATAGTCATTTCTTCAGCGTGATATTGCTGGGGAACGTGAGGTCGGGCCTTAACGGGGCACTTAGTTTGCTGTGGGTTAACGGAGAGGTCAAAGGTATTTAGAGCCGTAGGGTCTGGGGTCAAACGACCACCGATACCACTGCAACGAACCATCAAAGGAGGGTTAAGAATGGATTCGACATACTCAGAAACCAAGAGTTTCAGATCGCCGGGGACGGATTTAGAAGGAACTACTGGGAACTGCACGGTGTTGCCGTATTTATCTTGAGTAATCAAGTGCACACCGGCTCGATTGGTAGCATCCCAATTGATATCATCGAGAGAGTAGGTCCCATCGTAATAGATACTATAATCTCCACCTTGGAAAGTAGCGTGTCGCTGCAGATAGGCTTTTTTATCGGCTTCGGTGTTTGCACTGGCAGCCGGAAAATGGGCTACTAACTTAAACTCACCAATACCAACATTTCCAGATTGAACAAGTTTATCAGGAAGCATCCTTAGTTGAGGAGTGGTTCCAAAAAGAAACCTGATATCTTGAAGTGGCAATTCTGCGACAGTAGGTGCAACTGACATACCCAGTATTGGGTCCTGCCGCTATTTATAGTTTACCTTCAACCAAAATAAGATTCACTACTATCATCTTGTCGCTTGCGACCTCGCTCTGTGGCGATAGTCTTACGCAACCCATTAAGTTCTTCAAGTGCCCCATCAAGATGGGCTTGCTTAATGATAGCACCATCATCAGCAGATAGCATAATAGAAACATTGACTAATTCACGGAGATAGGCTCCAGACCAGCCATCAGTTTTCTTGGCGATAGCACCAATATCTAAAGCCTCAGATTCACAATAACCCAAATATTTAGAGAGGATACGGGTGCGGGCTTTTTGGTCAGGATGGTCAAAGGCTACCCGTGCATCAAAACGTCCGGGTCGATCAGCCAAAGCCCAATCTAAATGGTTGGCATAGTTAGTGGTAGCCAAAGTAATAACTTGGTCATTTTGTTCCACACCGGCCAAACAATTCAGGAACTCTCCCAAGAGAGGGTGGTCACTTTCTTCACGGTCAATACCTCCCAAGGTATCGATGTCTTCGACAACTACTAAGGTAGGACTCAACATACGGGCTACTTTGTAGATATCGTCAATTTGACCCCGTTCAGTAACGGCATTACGAGAAACATAGATTATGGTGGAATCACGACAATAGTTCATGAGCACAGAACAGCAAAGAGTCTTACCTGTTCCGGGTGGTCCTTTAAGAAGAATACCACGACTGGTTTTCATACCCATGGATTCATATTGTTCCATACGAGCAAGGAAAGAAATAGCGTTTCTATCAATTTGTGACTTTTGTTCTTCAGAAATGATAATGTCTTCCCAAGTGTAATCAGGAACATCTAAGTAAGTGAAGTCGGCATTGATAGCGGCTTTTTTGTAGATACCTTGGGTCTTAAAATGCTCTTTGACATCATCCATGAAATCAGTGTAGTCAAAGTCAGAAGTAGTTGAGAAGTAAAAACGAATATCCATTTCATAGGTGTCGTAAGGATAAAAGGTAACTACCAAGGGATAGTCTTTACCACGATGTCGATAATATCGGCTTTGACGGTGTGGAACTTTGATAGTCTTTTCTTTGCCTCCACGAAGACGGACTTTTTCATCCAGATAAACTGGATTGGACTCAGCAGAACCACGGTTATTGTAGTTAGTGGCTCGCACTAACTCGAAATCATCCTCTAATGTAGAAACCAAAGAATGAATCCAGCCTACCATGGAACGACCAGAAAACTCTTTGGCTTTAGACTCGGAGTTAGCACCAATAAACTCATCAATTTGGCGGTCTTGTAGATCATATCCAGTTTGGTGGTTAACATAAAGCACAGCGTTCTTGTAGGCTTCGATATCGACATCAATTGGTCCCATGGGTGTTTCTAACACAAAGGGTGGGGCGTGGTTGTAAGCATCGGACATAAACTTCAGTTGTCCAACCACTTACTTATAGGTTCATGGATTGGTTATCTAAGCATCCCAATGGTCAACAATCAGGGAGTTATTAGTCAAAGTGTCCCATTCTTGAGGAGTAATATCTGCAGGACAAGGATCAGTATTAAATCCGGGGAAGATAGTTTCCATTTGGGTTAGGTTATCAGCAAAACGTTGTTGGGCTTCGCTACCCCACATATCTTGAAGAGGGTTTTGACCTTTGTTAAAGTAATCATCTTCTTGCAGACGATAGGCTCCAACGTAATCGTTACCCCAAACACGGTAAACTTTATCATCTGACCGTGGATCTCCACAAAGACGATACCAAAGAATCTGGTCTTCACCAGCAAAAAGTTGTTCAGGAAAACCTTGAGTTTGTTCAAAGCGTTGACGCTTGACGGCTACTGAAGAAGGAAATACCATGGCGTGATACTTGAAATACAAACCGTGGTAACGAGGATGCCAATCTGAAAGATTGGGAAACCAATTGAAAGCCCGTCGACTTTGGTAAACATTACCTTTAGAAGAAGTCATGCTAACATCGACATCGCCAGCGTTCCAAACCATAACATGGTCAGAATCAAGGGTAGCAATCGAAGTAGCCAGTTCTTCTAAATGTTCAGGATACCACCAATCATCACCGTCTAAAAAGGCAACCCATGGTTGAGTGCCTAAAGCAACGGCTTGATTACGGGCTTGTGAAACACCCTTTCCAGTTTGACGTAGATAAACTACGGCATGACTATCGACGACGGATCGAAACTCTTTAAAGTGTTCCCAATCAGACGGGGTTCCGTCGACAAGGTATACCTTATGTTTCTTAAAAACCTGATCATCAATAGAATCTAAGCACCGCTTAATCAAGTCAGGACGGATCTTGTAGGTGGGTATGATGATATCGAACATAACCCTGTGTGGGTTACTAACCTACTTAACGGTTTCTATTATCGAGGTAATCGATCGTGAAGGCTATCAGCAACAAGGTTTTGACCGACTCCGAATGATACTACTCCGAGCAGAGCCCAAACAAGATGATTCCTGTTGTAATGCTCTAACTTAAGCAACTTTTCTGAGTGATAACCTGTAATGCTAACACCGATAACAATCAATCCCACACCGAGTTGGGCTGAAGTAATCATGCTAACCTACCTACCGGGTTGAAGAACGTTGTCTCTGCAAGACAGCCTTTCGGCTGCAGTGCGTCATCGAAACGACTTCTGGTGGTTGTTCTGGAAGCGTTATGCACTTCAAGCCTGAGCCTGAAGTAGACTTCGCTTATACCAGTCCACGTTACCGGGGTTGATACTGATTCCCATCTCCAACAACTTGTTAGCGATGAGTGCATCTGGACCGTCATAAAGCGTATACTTGACGAAGCATTGAAGTTCGCCAGCAGCAGCAGCGGAATCCGACACGAAAGCACCGAGGTTGTAGAAGGTCACCAAAGCGTCCCAGACTTGACCCGGAAGGACGTAAACGTCAGGGTAAAGGTTGAAGGAAGGCTGGAAGTTGATACTTCGTGGGTAAGGACTTGCCATACCGGGGATACCATCGTTAGGGATGTTATCTGGGTCCAAGAAGTAGTCAGTAGTGTTAATACGGACTTGCACATAGGCACGAGGTCCAGCGAAACCAGAGGTTCCAGCGGTTCCATCGACCAAAAGGCCACGGACAACGGTGTTGTCTGCGATAGCACTGTGGACACCAAGAGAAGGTGTGACAGCGATGTCTTCAATAACTACAAACTCAGTTGCAGTGGTTTCAGCAGGTTTTGTGATGTTGTTACCGACACCACCGACGAACACGGAAACTCTCTGACCGACGTAGGTCGAGGGGTTCATTGTTGTTCCACGGCTGGCATCCCATTCATATACTTGTGATCTCATTGACATATTTTTCATCTCCTATAATTAGTTCCTGAGTTTAGGGACTCAGGCTTGCCCTCCCATGCGGCTACGTTGTTGTTGCTCAATTAGGGAACGCTTATACCAGTCAACGTTGTTTGGGTTGATGGTGACACCAAGTTCCAAAAGTTTGTTGGCGATGAGTGCATCTGGACCGTCGTAGAGGGTATACTTCAAGAAACAGGACACAACTTGAGTTGTGGTTGTTGAAGTTCCGTTACGACTTGAGTAAAGAATCTGGAAAGTCTGACCCGGAAGGACGTAAACGTCAGGGTAAAGGTCGAAAGACTTCAAGATGTTCTGTGAACCGACACCACCAGCAGTAGTAACTGCGAGGTCGAGTGAAGAGTTTGCACCACGAGGGTAAGGACTTGCAAGACCCGGGATACCGACCATATCGGTAACGTCAGGGTTCTGGAAGTAGTCAGTTGTGTTGATACGGATTTGCACAGCAGATCCCAAAACTGGGCTTGCGGCGATATCCTCAATCACAATAAACTGTGTTGCGGTTGTTTCGGCTGGCTTGGTGATGTTGTTACCGACTCCGCCCGTGAAAATATCGTATTCACGGTTTGCGACCATCTGAGCAGGCTCGTCAGCGGTCGTTCGGCGGAGTTGGTTAGAACTCGCCTGTAGATTGCTCCATTCATATACTTGGCTTCTCATTGACATATTTTTCTAACTCCATGTTTGTTTCATCCCGAGGGATACAGAAAGATTGTCTTTCTGACTATATATAGTTTTCGGTCTGGGCTAAGGTCAGTTACTAAAATTAGTAATCTTTGTTAGCAATATCCAAACCTTTTTTGGCTCCGTAGAGAGAACCAGCAGTCATAATAGAAAAAGCAATAATTTGATTTAGTTTCATAAATCGAACTCCTTGGGCAATTCCAAGAAGTCCTCCAAGAGATCCAATCAAGGCAGCAGAATAAACTAATGAGTCTGCACGGGTAAAACCCATCTCTTCATAATAAGCCTTGGGTCCGGAGATCATAATAATCACCTTAGTAGCCCATAGAAGTATACATTTGCTTGGCTTTGGCCATATCGCCTTTAGCGTCACGGACACAGGAACGCCATGCTTGTTGCTTTGGTGAACCAGAGGTTGATTTTACTTCAGCAGCCTTAACTTCCACTACGGGTTCTGCAGCCATGCTTCCACAGCCACAGGCTTGGAAATAATCGTCATGTTCGGCACAGAAGAGTGCTTCTTCAGCAGCCATTTCCTCGGAATTCATTGGAAGTGGGAAATTGCCGGATTGTCCGGGGGTGATTTCAATGTGTGCGGTCATATCTTCATTAAGATCATCAACATAGTTAACGATAGTCTTAACAATAGGCATTTCGGCTACTTCATCGACAACGGGAACGTCTCGGGCTTTTCGTAGTAGAACTGCAAGACCAAGAGTAGCAGGAACGATACCCAAGATGCGTCCAACAGTAACTGCTTGTCCACCAATAAATGGAACTGCAGATGGGACAGAGGTTACTTGATATGATAGAATATCGGCAAAACGTGTGCTGAAGAATCCAAATCCGACGAGCAGGAGAGAGCCGCCAACAGTATATTCGTTAACGAGAGCACTACGGATGTTCATCTTCTTCACCTATCTATAATTTAATCTACTATCGGGTCTCACGAACCGTAGTAAGTTGGAACGCCGTTTCCATTGTCTGGGCCAGAGGAGTTTTCTCCCCAGTTAGCACCAGTTTCAGCGGCTGCTTCATCAGCAATATCGCCAAGGAATGGAACGTCCATACCAAGGTAACGGCGGCTTAGGGTAACAGCACCGACTGCAAGTGGAACCACATACATAAGGGTTCCAAGTTTGATGTTGACCAATGGGATGTTATAGGACAAGACGTCCGTAAACATTCCGCCAACAAGTCCGGCTGCTCCGACTACCAAGAGCGAGGCTCCGACAGTCGTTGGGTTTACAAGTGTGTTCATAATCATGTTTAGCATATTATTTCTCTCCTTTCGGGTGTTTGATATTTCTCTCTTCCACTATTTATAGTTTACTGTCCAATGACAGAGCCTCTTCCTTCACCAATATGGTTTCCGATTTGGCCACGGTTAATAGTTTCCGCCGAACCATACCATTGGATCGGTGTTTTTCCGCCGGGACTAACCTGACGGATGGAAGCGAGGGGGTTCATATCTGTATCAGCAGTGGTAAAGGGTTTGAAGTATTCTCCACCTTGCACATTAGCCGAAGCAGTGTTTTCAATAGTAGGTTCTTCGGCACCGTAAGAAACAGGTGGACTGCCTCCGGGATACATAGAAGTTACGAAAAGGTTAGCCTTTCCAAGAGGGTTTTGAGCACGAAGTCCCATAGTATCGACGGAAGAAACATAGTCAGTTACGTCTTGTTCCATTGGGTTAATAATGGTTGTTGGTTCTCCAGCACCGCCACCAAAGTTTTGATCAAGTCCACCAGTGGGTGAAAATGGGGCTTCAACTTCAGCACCGAACCATTGGGTAGGGGCGTGACCCATAGGTGAGTATTCTACCACAGAGTCAGTGGGGTCGGCAGGATTAACACGGTGAATCATATCTTGATTCATGGATTCAAAATCCCAGTCTTCAGCGTTTTTGATATCTGAGTAAGAGTGAGTAGCAGTTTCTTGTCCGATAACTTGGCCGGAACCAGATTGTGGAAGAATGTCTTCAGCAGAGTATTGTCCGAGGAAGCCTCCCAAGTTAGGAGAAACCATTCCTGCAACTTGCACAACAGAGGAAAGAATCAAAACTGTTCCCGCATAGTTCATGCCTTTGCCAAGATCATAGGTTTGTCCCTTGGAAGCGTGGATAAGATATCCACCAACACCGGCAGTAAAGACGGTGCGTCCAATCGAAGCAACACGACCCAGTTTGCTAAAGGGAAGGTAAGTTAGCAATCCGCCAACCATAGCACCTGCCACAAGACCAGCAACACCAGAATAGGTGCTACCATCGGTCAGGACTTCAAACGATTCATCAACATTGGACATAATGGTCATATTATTCACTTCCTTATTCTACTACTTATAGTTATCACAGGCTCCGTGAGTTTTTACGGAACGATTCGGCACCTGCCATCTTGGTCGGAGGGGCGATGTGCTGTCCAACTGGATTTTGATTGAAGCCTTCTGCGTTTCTTAGCATACCGGCTCCCATGTTGTGTAATGGTGTGGGGACAACAGTGTCTCCCATAAAGGAATCAGAACGGAGTTTTCGAACTCCGTGGTATTCAGCAGCCAAATCCATTTCCATGACGTTACTTTGGTTGAAACTTTGAGCCGAGATAGGGGCAGTTCCAGCAATATCTGGGTTGTCAGAAATTTGGGCTGGTTGGGCAATAACGGCTCTAACTTGTGGGCTAAGAGCAGAAACTACAATAGAAGCAGCACGGTTCTTGACATCATCACTAAGAGAAGATTCTTCCAATGCATTAAGGAAACGGTGGGCAGACTTGTCACCATATTTAGTAATCATTACGACACGGTTACCAGTGCTGTTACCAGAGTTCTTGAAAAAGTTAACTACTTTGTCCCAACCGCTGGGTGCGGAAGTGATGGCTACCAATTCCCAGTTAGATCCTTCAGGGACATATGAGAGGGTATATTCAGTAGCATCAGAAACGAACGTTTGGTTAACGGGTGCAATAACAGATGATTTTCCAGCACTGAAAGTTGGCTTAGCGAGGTTAGCATCACCCACAGGAGCAGTAATTCCTACTGACTCTCCAAAGAGTTGCTGAGCCAAACCAGCGTTTTCGGTGTAACTCTTAAGTTCGTAATGTCCACCAAAATTGGAAAGAACGCCGTGCATAGCGGAATCCATAGGAGACCGTCGCAGAGTATTCTGAATAGCAAGGTCCAGATCCATATTTTTACTTCCTCCTTTCGACTATTTATAGTTATGGTTAACGGATAGTTTTCCTGACCATGTAGATTGGCAGAATAAGTGCCGTCAAAGTTGCACCACCGATCAAGGCAGGGGCAACCCATTTATTAGATTTAGGGGTTTCAATTTCAATAACTTCGGTTTCTGTAGTAACCATAGCAGGGAAGGAAGTTGCCAAAACATCGGGCGTAATTTTGTCCATAGAGGGTAGAACATCTACAATTTGATTGGCAGGGGCTAAACTAAGTTGTTCCCGAGTTTCTTCTAAATTAACTCCTCGGTAATTACCTTGCGACCAAGTGCTGGCAGCAATTTGAACAATCCGGGGATAAATCACAGGGTCGTATCCCAAAGTGCCGGCATTATATCCTGCAGAGATAAGATTGGAAAGCACACGGGCCAAAGTAACTTGTCCTTCATGATAACCGGGAACTCCCATGTCTGGAAATAGCCACGCTTCGTATTCTGCCGGTAGCATAGCAGCAACTTTTTGATTAAGTGAAAACTCATCACGGGCCTCGGCTCGCATTTCCGTAGTAACCATAGGGGTCGAAGTAGCAACATCAGTTACGACGGGTTCATCTGGAGTGGGCTCATATGAAGAATAGTCAATAGGAGTAGGGGCTTCTTCAGTAGGGTTTTCAGGAGTTGGTGAATCTTCAGATTCTGCAGAGACTACATCTAAGGATACTTCTTCGCCACCATCAGCCGTTTCATCAGTAACGCCATCATCTTTTTCTGCGACACCTGCCATAACTTCTTTGGCTTTACCCATAGCGACTCCGGCTGCATCAGCAACTTTGGCTTTCGATGTGCCATCAAAAGTTCCGGGGAGGGTTTCTTTAGTATCCTCGTCGACACCTGCATCATCCTCGATCTGGGTTTTTAGTTCCTCCAAATCCGGAGAAAGTTCTTCCGACATAGTGTGAAATTGTCACCACGACTATTTATAGGTTACTCCTCTTCTGATTTAGAGGGGTTGAGAAAAGCAGACCATTGATAATCCTGAGAAACATTATGTGGGTCATCCCAAAGAGCGACTGTGATTTCACCACTACCAAAAGTGGCTTGAAGAGCAGGTTCTAATTCTTCAGGGGTGCGACCCAAGTTGATCCAAATAGGAAGGTAAATAATATCGGAAACCCTTTGATCAGCAAAGTCTAACATAATAATGGGTGTGTTGTTTAAATCAGTAGCAGAAACAATACGGTGAATAATTGGTCCGTCAGGGAATCTTGGGTCGGGTGAACCCACGGTAAAGGTATAAGGTGATAATCGGATACCATCTTTACCATGATAACCAGTGTAAGCCCATGCTTCTAAAGAGTCAGGATAAGAAACAGAGAAAAATGATGGGAATCCAAATGAAGCGTTACCCCAATGAACGTAATCTAATCGAGACATATCAAAAGCAGCGATATCGGCTTCAGAAACCCCTTGCTCTGCGTAATAATCACGGAATCTTTGATTGACATCGCTTAGTTCTTCAGCATCAAAGTCTTCAGGCATGAATAAAAGTAGTGGTATCACCCACTTATACTTTCCCCAGTGGCTGTGAGCCGACTTTACACTTTCCAATGCCAATAATCTTCAGCACGTTTGGTAGATTTAGTATCCCGAGCCCAACGGTGAACTTTGTTTTTATTGGTTTTGACTTCCCACATAAATCCATCGTTACCACGCTTTCGAGTGCCTACTTTAGTAGCCGCAGCCGATTGGCTGGGACTGGGACGTGATTGTTTAGCCACCGGCTTCCGTCTGGTCTTGGGTTTAGCCTTGGGCTTGGCCTTGGGCTTGGGTTTAGCAGGGGCTTTTGCTCGTGGCTTTGGCTTGGGCTTGGCTTTAGCCACAGGTTTCG
>Ga0233438_10001322_pt1 | contig 27425 bp, 26 predicted proteins | sample SI_123_September_FD_182720 | JGI IMG/M metagenome (GOLD analysis project Ga0233438, IMG submission 182720) | Seawater microbial communities from Saanich Inlet, British Columbia, Canada - SI_123_September2016_10_MG | ecosystem: Environmental > Aquatic > Marine > Inlet | place: Canada: British...
TTAAAAATAACAGAAATGCTAAGCGCATTCAAAAACTAATTAAAATGTCAAATTATTTTAACACACTTACATTAAGAGAAAAATTAGAGCAATTAGGAAAATGTCGTTTTATGGACGCTTCAGAATTTGAAAACGGAGTAACCGCATTAAAAGGCAAAAAAATTGTTATTGTAGGCTGTGGAGCCCAAGGTTTAAACCAAGGTTTAAATATGAGAGATTCTGGTTTAGATATTTCTTACACACTAAGGCAAACAGCTATAGATCAAAAAAGAGACTCGTATGTAAATGCAACCTCAAACAATTTTAATGTAGGAACCTATGAAGAATTATTGCCAACGGCAGATGTTGTTATTAACCTAACACCAGATAAGCAACATACAAACGTGGTAAAAACAATTATGCCTTTATTAAAAAAAGGAGCTACATTATCGTATTCTCATGGTTTTAATATTGTTGAAGAGGGGATGCAAATTCGTGAAGATTTAACGGTGATCATGGTCGCACCAAAATGCCCAGGAAGTGAAGTTCGTGAAGAATATAAAAGAGGATTTGGAGTGCCAACATTAACGGCTGTACATCCAGAAAATGATCCAGAAGGCAAAGGATGGGCGCAAGCCAAAGCCTATGCAGTTGCCACAGGAGGCCATAGAGCAGGCGTATTAGAATCATCATTTGTTGCCGAAGTTAAAAGTGATTTAATGGGAGAGCAAACTATTTTATGTGGTTTGTTGCAAACAGGTGCAATTTTATCTTTTGATAAAATGGTAGAAGAAGGAATTGATGCTGGTTATGCCGCTAAATTAATTCAGTATGGTTGGGAAACTGTAACCGAAGCCTTAAAACATGGTGGAATTACAAATATGATGGACCGTTTGTCGAACCCTGCCAAAGTAGAAGCGTTTAGACTTTCTGAAGAATTAAAAGACATCATGCGTCCTTTATTCCAAAAACATATGGATGATATTATGACGGGTCATTTTTCTAAAACAATGATGGAAGACTGGGCTAATGACGATAAAAACTTGTTGACTTGGAGAGCGGCTACAGGACAAACGGCTTTTGAAAAGCAAACCATTTCAGATCAAGAAATTCCAGAACAAGAATACTTTGACCACGGAACATTATTAGTTGCTTTTGTTAGATCTGGTGTTGAATTAGCTTTTGAAGCAATGACAGATTCTGGTATTATTGACGCTTCTGCATACTACGAATCTTTACACGAAACACCATTAATTGCAAATACAATTGCAAGAATGAAATTAGCTGAAATGAACCGTGTAATTTCTGACACGGCAGAATATGGGTGTTATTTATTTGACCACGCTTGTAAACCGTTGCTAACAGACTTTATGAAGACTATAAAAACGGATGTTATTGGTAAAGCCTATAGCTCAGAGAACGGAGTTGATAATCAAGAATTAATTAGAATTAATGCGATTGTTAGAAATCACCCAGTAGAAATAGTAGGAGAAAAATTAAGAGCTTCTATGACCGCAATGAAAGTTATAAAAACCGACGCTTAAAACAAATGTCCGAAGTGACTCCTTATTTTCCAACGATTCAAGCTGTTGAAGCAGCTGCAAAAAAGCTAGAAGGCGTTGCTAACGTAACCCCTTTGGTTCACAATGTGCAGTATTCAAAAGAATACGATTGCAACATTAGCTTTAAGCGCGAAGATTTGCAAGTCGTTCGCTCCTATAAAATTAGAGGCGCCTACAACAAAATGTCTTCTTTAAATGCAAAAGAATCGGCCAAAGGAGTGGTCTGTGCAAGTGCAGGAAACCATGCTCAAGGAGTTGCACTTTCTTGTAAACTCTTAAAGATACAGGGCACAATTTTCATGCCTTCAACCACCCCAAATCAAAAAATTGAGCGGGTCAAGATGTTTGGCGAGCATTATGTTAAAATTATTTTGACTGGCGACAGTTTCGATGACGCTTACGAAGCAGCTATAAAAGACTGTACAGAGCGTCAAAAAATGTTTATACATCCTTTTAATGATGAAAAAGTCATAGAAGGTCAAGCAACTCTAGGGCTAGAGTTGATCCATCAAACAGTAGTTCCCATTGATTATATTTTTGTTGCCGTTGGCGGCGGCGGACTCGCTTCGGGGATGTCCACAGTTTTTAAATTGCGATCTCCAGACACAAAAATCATTGGAATAGAACCAGAAGGAGCTCCCTCCATGAAAACCGCCTTTCAAAAAGGGCAAGTGATAGAGCTAGAAACGATTGATAATTTTGTAGATGGTGCAGCAGTCAAGCGTGTTGGTGATAAAAATTTTGCTATTTGTAAGGCAAATTTACATGATATGATTACTATTCATGAAGGCAATGCGTGTCAAACCATCTTAGACTTATATAATAAAGAAGCGATCATAGCAGAACCCGCTGGTGCACTAAGTGTGTCCGCTTTGAAGGCATATAAAAACGAAATCAAAGGAAAAAATGTAGTTTGTATTATTAGTGGAGGTAATAACGACATTACACGAACAGCGGAGATCAAAGAACGCGCTTTGCTGTACTCGAACTTAAAACATTACTTTATCGTTACCTTCCCGCAACGCGCAGGTGCCTTAAGAGAGTTTGTAGTGGACATATTAGGGCCAAACGATGATATCACACATTTTGAATACACTAAAAAAGTGAACAGGGAAAATGATGTTGCAGTGGTGGGAATTGAGCTGAAATCTCAACACGATTTGGAGCCTTTGATTGCAAAAATGAAAGAAAATAATTTTTATGGTGACTACCTAAACGAAAAACGAGAATTGTTTCAGTTTTTAGTTTAGATAGCTCCTATATGTATTCCTGACTTACTCTTTTGAGTAGTCCTTTACCTCAGAGACTCTTAATGTATTAACCATCCCTTTTTCTTTCATTGGCATAGCAGCCAAGCTAATGACCATATCGTCTTTTTCCACGTAGCCTTTATCAAAAGCAATTTTATTTACATCATTAATCGTTTGGTCTGTAGATGCAAATTTATCATAATGAAATGCACGAACCCCCCACAGTAAATTCAACTGAGAAATAATTCGTTTGTTAGAAGAAAATACAAGAATATGAGCGTCAGGACGCCAAGCTGAAATTTGGAAGGCTGTATATCCACTGTTTGTTAAGGTTGAAATGGCACGTGCATTAATTTCGTTGGCCATATTTGCAGCATGATAGCAAATAGACTTTGTAATGTAGCGCTTTGTGCGAATGTGTGGTGGACTTTGAGGAACACTAATTAACTCCGAATTCTCGACAGTTTTAATAATATCTGACATTTTTTCAATGACTTGAACAGGATATTGTCCAACAGAAGTTTCTCCAGAAAGCATCACGGCATCTGCACCGTCCATTACAGAGTTGGCAACGTCGTTGACTTCTGCACGCGATGGCGTTAGACTGTCAATCATGGACTCCATCATTTGAGTCGCAATAATGACTGGAATGCGAGCTTGTTTGGCTTTTAAAACCAATTGTTTTTGAATTAGCGGTACTTGATGCGCAGGAATTTCAACACCCAAATCGCCTCTAGCAACCATTAGTCCATCACAATAGGCTACAATTTTATCAATGTTTTCTACCGCCTCGGGTTTTTCTATTTTGGCAATAATTGGAATTTTATAAGCGCTGTGTTCGGCTATTAAATCTTGCAACTCCATTAGATCTTCGGGATGTCTTACAAACGAAAGTGCCATCCAATCGACTTCTTGAGAAATGGCAAAAATCGCATCTTCCTTATCTTTTTCTGTAAGCGCAGGCTGCGAAATATTGGTATTTGGAAGGTTGACTCCTTTTTTGGATTTTAAAGGCCCACCTTGAATGACCTTTGCTTTTACCTCATTTTTTTGGTTGCTAGAAATCACTTCAAAAAGAAGTTTTCCATCATCCAGTAAAATACGTTCGCCCGGATTTGTATCTAAAGGAAAGCGTTCGTAGGTCATATACACCCGTTCTTTGGTCCCTTCAAATCGCTCACCTGTAGCAAATATAATTTCATCGCCAGGGTTGACAACGACATCATCCTTCATCACGCCAACACGTAATTTAGGCCCTTGTAAATCCGCTAAAATAGAAGCGTTGTAGCCAAACTCTTCATTGATTTCTCGAATGTTTTTGATACGAGTTTTTACATCCTTATAGTCGGCATGAGAAAAATTAATTCTAAATACATTAACTCCTGCAGCAACCATTTTTAGGAGCATCTCTTTTGAACTAATTGCAGGGCCTAAAGTGGCGACTATCTTTGTTTTCTTTCTTGTGTATGACATTAATTAAATATTAAATGTTCTTTTGATTTTAATTGTACAACATCCACACTATACGCCGTAGATATTTTCGATATGTTTTGAATCTTTCTTAAGATTTCTTTTTCATTAATAATTCCGCCACCGTTATTGATTTTTAATAAATAATCAACAGTTGAATGGTCGGATAATAGGTAGTGCATGGACCAATTATTGTCATTACTTTCTGCAAAAAGCCCTAGTGAAATAGGGGATTCATTTTTCACCAGACAATTGTTTTTTATAAGGTGCCATGCTGTTTGTAAAGCCTTGTCATTCCATTCAAAAACAGAAAAAGAAGCTGCTGAATTACTAAAATCCAAATCTTCTTTTGTACGCACCAACCGTATTGCTAAATTTTGGTTTAAAAAGTATGCCAGCCGATAGTCTTCAATGTCGCAATGGATGGCTAATAGCGAGTAATTTGCATCCTCAAAATCGTCAACAAGAAGTTTGTGTACTGCCATGTGTCTTAATAAACATTTTGTAAATATAAGATATTAACACAATAGTAGACTTCGTATTAGAGGTTCTTAGCGCTAAATTATTACGAAAACGTTATAGTTTTGTGGAAAATAATTTGATTAAGACGGATTGTTAATTTTGCCTTGCAAAACAAAATAAGCACGTTTGGAGACTTTTTCTTCTGCTTTCTTTTTTGACGTTGCACGCGCCTTTGAAATGGTTTTTTCATCAATGAGAAGTTTAACAGAAAAATGTTTAAGAATATCTTGGCCTACATCTTTTTGATTTTGAAAATCAAAATGTTTCTTTTCTTTTTGACACCATTCAATAATTAGACTCTTGTAGCTGATCACTTTTCCTTCTAATTGATCAATATCAACATGAGGGTTAATAACTCTTTTGTAGATAAATTTCTCACAGGCGGCATAGCCTTTATCTATAAAAACAGCTCCAATTAAGGCTTCTAACAGATTTCCATGAATGTTATCTCCAAATTGAGTGATCGGAATTTTTGTACGCACCAAACGAGAAAGGCCCAGTTCTTTTCCAATTTCATTAAGATGTTCTCTGCTGACGATCTTAGAACGCATTTTTGTCAAATACCCTTCGTCTCCACCAACAACCTTTTCAAATAAATAATGAGCAATGACAGCACTTAATAGGGCGTCACCCACATATTCTAAACGCTCGTAGCTTACCGAGTTTCCAAAAGAATCTTTTTGATTTATTGAGCCGTGTGTAAAAGCTTTTGTGTAGTAATATAGTTTTTTGGGAGTGTATCCAACTATTTGGCTTATTGAGGCTTTAAACGCCTTGTTTTTGGGAATATTTGATTTGAATATGTTTCCTAAAGAAATCAAAAGAGGTTAGTCTAATTTCTTGAATACAACACAGGCATTATGACCACCAAAACCAAACGTATTACTCATAGCGATTTTAACCTCTCGCTTTTGAGCCTTGTTTAAGGTAAGATTTAATTCAGGGTCAATATTTTCATCTGGAGTAACGTGGTTGATGGTTGGGGGGACAACGCCATGCTCTATCGATAAGATAGAAGCAATTGCTTCAATGGCTCCTGCAGCACCAAGTAAGTGTCCAGTCATGGATTTTGTAGAATTTATATTTATGTTTTTGGCATGTGTTCCAAAAACTTCAGAGATTGCTTTCAATTCAGCAACATCTCCCAGAGGGGTAGAAGTTCCGTGAGTGTTTATGGCATCTACGTCTTCTGGTTTAATTCCTGCATTTTCCAAACAGTTTTTCATCACTGCAATAACACCAATTCCATCGGGGTGTGGTGCGGTCATGTGGTAGGCATCAGATGAGAGCCCGCCACCAATAAGTTCTGCATAGATTTTAGCGCCCCTAGCTTTGGCGTGGTCGTAATCTTCTAAAACGAGGGCTCCCGCCCCTTCACCTAAAACAAAACCATCTCTAGTGCCGTCAAAAGGTCTTGAAGCTGTTTCTGGACTTTCATTTCTAGTAGACAGTGCATGCATAGCATTAAAACCACCCATTCCAGATTCGTTTACAGTAGCCTCGCTACCGCCAGTGACAATCACGTCACAATGCCCAAGACGAATTAAATTTAGAGCGTCAAAAATAGCGTTGGCCGATGAGGCACAAGCAGATACAGTGGTGTAGTTTGGCCCCATAAATCCATGTTTGATAGAAATATTACCAGGGGCAATATCAGCAATCATTTTAGGAATAAAAAAGGGATTAAACCGTGGAGTTCCATTACCGTTGGCAAAGTTCATAACCTCATTTTGAAAGGTTTCTATGCCTCCAATTCCTGCACCCCAAATAACACCAACTCTTAGTTTGTTAATGGTGTCTAAATCTAGTTTGGCATCTATGATGGCCTCGTCTGAAGCCACCATAGCATATTGCGCAAACCGATCCATTTTACGTGCTTCTTTACGATCGAAGAAGTCCGTTGCATTGAAATTTTTTAATTCACAAGCAAATTTTGTTTTGAAATGTTCTGTATCAAAATAAGTTACAGGAGCACAACCACTTTTACCACTTACTAGGGCTTCCCAATAAGCATCTATGTTATTGCCAATAGGAGTCAATGCTCCTAAACCTGTTACTACAACGCGCTTTAGTTCCATAAAAAATTAAAAGGTATTATTTTGCAGCTTCAATATATGAAACAGCTTGACCTACAGTAGCAATGTTTTCTGCTTGGTCATCTGGAATTTGAATATCGAATTCTTTTTCAAACTCCATTATAAGCTCTACAGTATCTAACGAATCCGCGCCTAGGTCATTTGTGAAGCTAGCTTCTGTTACCACTTCGTTTTCATCAACGCCCAATTTGTCTACGATAATCGCTTTTACTCTTGATGCAATGTCTGACATAATCTTTAATTTTAAGTTTTAATTAGGATGCAAAAGTAAAAAACTTTATATTAAAAAACATAATTACTTTAAAAATGTGTGCTTATTTGTGTAGAAATCGGTGATGAGTTGCTGTTTTACTTCTCATTGTGAATTATTATTCTTTTTTTTGTCATAAAATCCCAACCTAAAAACCTTTTAATGAAACGAATTGCAATTTTTGCTTCTGGATCCGGATCGAATGCCGAAAATATCATTATATATTTTCAAAACAATAAAAAAGCTGAAGTGGTTTGTGTTCTTTCAAACAAGCCCAATGCACGAGTTTTAGAACGCGCCACAACCTTGGGAGTTGAAAACGTGGTGTTTGATAAAGATCAGCTCAACGACCCGAAATGGGCCATGGAAAATCTAGCAAACCTTGATTTGATTGTTTTAGCCGGGTTTTTATGGAAATTCCCAGATCACATACTAAAAAAGCATCAAAATAAAGTAGTGAATGTACACCCAGCATTACTGCCAAAATTTGGTGGAAAAGGGATGTATGGTATGCACGTTCACAAAGCTGTGGTTGAAAACAACGAATTAGAGTCAGGCATTAGCATACATTATGTAAACGAACACTATGATGAAGGTGCTGTTATTTTTCAAGCAAAATGCACAATTAGCCCTGCGGACACTCCAAATGATGTCGCAGCTAAAATTCATCAACTAGAAATGAAACACTTCCCAAAAGTCATCCAACAAATACTTTATCCAAATGGCTAAAGTCAAAAAAAAATATTATACGGTTTGGAAAGGACACCATACAGGTGTTTTTGAAACATGGAACGATTGTAAAGCACAAATCACAAACTTTGAAGGGGCCCAATACAAGTCGTTTCCAACTTTTGAATTGGCAAAAACAGCACTGAAAGGAAACTACAAAGATTACATTGGTAAAACCAAAAAGGTTTCTAGCAGTTTATCTGAAGTTCGATTGAAATTGATAGGTCAGCCCAATTATGATTCTATCGCTGTGGACGCAGCCTCCAGTGGAAACCCTGGTACAATGGAATATAGAGGGGTAGATACTCAGTCCAAAAAGCAACTATTCCACAAAGGACCTTACGAACAAGGTACAAATAATGTGGGGGAGTTTTTGGCGTTGGTACACGGCTTGGCATTTTTAAAACAAAACAACAGCAATAGAATTCTTTATACCGATTCAAGAACCGCCATGAGTTGGGTCCAAAAAAAACAATGCAATACCAAGTTAAAACGTTCGACAACAAACGCCGCTTTGTTTGCCCTTGTAGACCGAGCCGTTGTGTGGTTGAAAAACAATACCTACACAACCGTAATTGTCAAATGGGAAACCAAGGCTTGGGGCGAAATCCCTGCAGATTTTGGGCGCAAATAAATTAAGTCAGTAGAGCATAGTTTATTGTTTTATAACGCCTAAAAAATACGTAACTTTGCCTTTTAATTTTTAAAATACCCTATGAGCAAATTGGTAATCGTCGGAACTGTTGCATTTGATGCCATTGAAACCCCTTTTGGAAAAACCGATAAAATTCTTGGCGGATCTGCTTCTTATATTGGGCTTTCTGCCGCCCAATTCGACGTTGATAGCGCTATTGTTTCTGTAGTAGGTGGCGACTTTCCTCAAAACTATTTAGATCTTTTTTCCAATAAAAACATAGATATTTCGAGCATTGAAATCATAAAAGAAGGTAAAACATTTTTTTGGAGCGGGCGCTATCACAACGACATGAATACTCGTGACACCTTGGCGACTGAACTGAATGTGTTAGAAAATTTCCAGCCCATTGTTCCCGAAAATTATAAAGATTCGAAGATTTTAGTTTTAGGAAACCTACATCCCATTGTTCAAGCGAGTGTTTTAGATCAAATGGAAGATACTTCGACATTGGTCATTTTAGATACGATGAACTTTTGGATGGACCACACTTTAAACGCCCTTTTGGACGTTATCAAACGCGTGGACGTCATTACCATCAATGACGAAGAAGCTCGCCAACTTACGGGTGAATACTCTTTGGTAACTGCGGCAAAAAAAATACACGATATGGGACCTGAGTATGTAGTCATCAAAAAAGGAGAACATGGAGCATTATTGTTTAACGAATCTAATGTGTTTTTTGCCCCGGCCCTTCCTTTAGAGTCTGTTTTTGACCCTACGGGAGCAGGCGACACCTTTGCGGGTGGTTTTGCAGGGTTTTTAGCCCAGACCGAAAATATATCTTTTGAAAACATGAAAAAAGCGTTGATATACGGATCTGCTCTAGCATCGTTTTGTGTAGAAAAATTTGGCACCGAACGCCTAGAGTCTTTGCAATATGAAGCGGTTCGCACCCGCCTCAAAGCCTTTAAGGACCTAACACGATTTGAAATTGAATTAACAACATAAAAAAGAAACGCGCCAATTTGGCGCGTTTCTTTTTTACTATATATAAATTATTTAATAGGAGACATAAATGAGCGATGCTATAAAACACGAATGTGGAATTGCACACATCAGACTTTTAAAACCCTTAGAGTTTTATAAAAAGAAATATGGAACGGCTTTTTACGGCATCAATAAGATGTATCTCATTATGGAAAAACAGCACAACCGCGGTCAAGATGGAGCAGGTTTTGCGAGTATAAAACTAGATATGCAACCTGGTGAGCGCTACATAAGTCGTGTGCGTTCCATAGAACAGCAACCAATTCAGGACATTTTTGCTCAGATCAACAACAGAATTAATGATGTACTGGCAGAGCACCCAGAAGTTATAGATGACACGGATGCACAAAAAAAGACAGTCCCTTATTTAGGAGAAGTCATGTTGGGACATGTGCGTTATGGAACGTTTGGAAAAAACAGTGTTGAAAGTGTACACCCTTTTTTAAGACAGAACAATTGGATGCATCGAAATGTGATTTTAGCAGGGAACTTTAACATGACCAATGTTAAAAGCTTATTTAAAAACCTTGTCGAAATTGGACAGCACCCTAAAGAATATACGGACACCATCACTATCATGGAAAAAATAGGGCACTTTCTTGATGATGCCGTATCAAAACTTTATAAAAAACTTAAAAAGGAAGGCTATAGTAAGATGGAGTGTTCTCCCCTAATTGCAGAGCGTTTAAACCTAAAAAAAATATTAAAAAAAGCAGCTAAAAGCTGGGATGGTGGATATGCAATGGCAGGCCTTTTAGGCCATGGAGATTCTTTTGTGTTGAGAGATCCTTCAGGCATCCGCCCAGCCTATTATTATATGGACGATGAGGTTGTAGTCGTGGCATCTGAACGTCCCGTGATTCAAACCGTTTTTAATGTCGATTATGATGCGGTTCATGAATTACCACCCGGAAGTGCGATTATTACCAAAAAATCGGGTGAAACTTCGATTGATCAAATATTGGAACCCTTGGAGCGTATGGCTTGTTCGTTTGAACGCATTTACTTTTCTAGAGGAAGTGATGCTGAAATTTATCAAGAACGAAAATTATTAGGAAAACTAATTGTTCCAGAAGTGTTGAAAAACGTCGATTATGACATAAAAAATACGGTATTTTCTTACATTCCCAATACGGCAGAAACGTCGTTTTTTGGAATGATTGAAAATGTTGAAGAGTATTTGAATAAAAAGAAAACGGAACAAATTCTCAAAGGAACTCGTTCCCTTTCTGCAGAAAAAGTGACACAAATTCTTTCGGAACACACACGAATCGAAAAAATTGCAATTAAGGATGTTAAATTGAGAACTTTTATAACAGAAGATAGTAGTCGAGATGATTTGGTAGCGCATGTGTACGACGTTACTTATGGTGTTATTAAGTCAAACGACAATCTTGTTATTATAGATGACAGCATCGTTCGTGGAACTACTTTAAAGAAAAGTATTCTAAAAATGGTGGACCGATTGAACCCTAAACGTATTGTAGTGGTCTCTTCAGCTCCGCAAATTCGCTATCCAGATTGTTACGGAATTGATATGGCAAATCTTGAAGGTTTAGTTGCGTTTAGAGCTGCGTTGTCTCTGTTAAAAGACACAAACATGTACCATATTGTTGAGGATATTTACAACCGATGTAAAGCACAAGAAGATTTAAAAGATACAGAAGTTCAAAATTTTGTAAAAGAAATTTATGCACCCTTTTCGCCACAGCAAGTTTCCAATAAAATAGCAGAGCTTTTGAGTGCAGACGGTATTAATGCCGAAGTTAAAATTATATTTCAATCTATAGAAAACTTGCACAAGGCCTGTCCACAAAACCCAGGCGACTGGTATTTTACTGGAAATTATCCGACTCCAGGGGGTAATCGAGTGGTGAACCGGGCTTATATTAACTTTTTTGAAGAGAATAATGAGCGAGCGTATTGATAAAACACACTTTATCTAAAAAATATGCAGTTCGTCTAAAATAAAAGTCTACTATGTATTAAACATATATATTTGAATCACCATAACATAAGTAGGTTAAGTTCATGGTAGATTTGGGGCAAAAAAGGTGAACGTAAGTTCACCTTTTTTATTTTCTATTGTTTCCTAAAGTTTATTTTGCTGCAGCAAAACGTGTTTCAACTTCTTTCCAATTAATCACATTAAAGAATCCTTCAATATAATCGGGACGTCGGTTTTGGTAGTTTAAGTAATAGGCGTGTTCCCAAACATCTAATCCTAAAATTGGAGTACCACCACATGAAACACCTGGCATCAGTGGGTTGTCTTGATTTGGTGTAGAACATACTTCTACTTTCCCACCTTTATGAACACACAACCATGCCCATCCAGATCCAAACTGTGTAGCCGCCGCCTTACTGAAGGCGGTTTTAAAATCTTCGAAAGAACCATAAGCAGCAACGATCGCTTCTTTAAGCTCTCCAGAAAGCGCTTCCTTTCCTTCAGGATTCATAACGTCCCAAAACAACGAATGGTTGTAAAACCCGCCACCATTATTACGAACAGCCTTGTTTGACATATCTAAGTCTCCAAGAATGTTTTCTATAGATTTGTTTTCTAAATCAGTGTTAGCAATCGCTGCGTTTAGATTGTTTGTATATCCATTATGATGTTTAGAGTGGTGGATCTCCATTGTTCGTGCATCAATATGAGGCTCGAGAGCATCGTAAGCATAATTTAATTTTGGTAATTCAAAAGCCATAAGAGTTTATTTTAAGTGTTTAAATATTAGTTCAAATTTACAATATTCAAATAAAAATTACGCGCATATATAATTAAGATTGTTTATTTTGGTATAAATTTTATTTAGTGAGCGGTTCAACCTTCAATATTTATAATGCTTCGGCTGGTAGTGGTAAAACATTTACGTTAGTAAAAGACTATTTAAAAATAGTTTTGACTTCTAAAGAATTTTTGCCGCATCGCCATGTTTTAGCGATTACTTTCACCAATAAAGCTGTTGATGAAATGAAAACGCGAATTGTAGAAGCATTGATGACATTTGCGGCTCCTTCTGTTTTGAGTGAATCAGACCCTTTATTTGAGCAAGTTGTCAGCGAATTGGGAAGTTCTCCCCAAAACATACACCTCAAATCCAAACAACTCCTCAGTAAAATACTTCATAATTATGCTGCTTTTGATATTTCTACCATCGACAAATTTACTCAAAAGCTAATTCGCACGTTTGCATTCGATTTAAAATTACCCATGAATTTTGAGGTTGAATTAGACACGGATCTTTTGCTACAAAAAGCGGTCAATCGCTTGTTGTCCAAAGCGGGAAAAAACAAGGCGCTCACAAAGGTGTTGGTTGAATTTGCGATTGAAAAAGCAGACGATGATAAAAGTTGGAATATTGCCTTAGATTTAGTCAAAACAGCTAAGCTCTTAACAAGCGAAACGGATGCCCCATTTTTAGAGGCACTTTCGCAACGTTCGTTACAGGATTTTGGCATGTTGAAAACGACCTTAACAAAAGAGATTAATGAGATAGAATTACAAGTCATTGAGATATCAGCTAAGGTTCTAAACTTGATTACAGCCAACGGTATTGAATTTTCAGACTTTGTGCGAGGGTCTTTGCCGAAGCATTTTAAATCGTTAGTGTCTAAAAAATTTGACGTTAAGTATGTCGCAGTTTGGCAAAAATCTATAGAAACGACTTCGCTATACACTAAAAACACACCCGAACACATTGTTACTGCTATTGATGCTCTTCGCCCTCAACTTGTAGAGGCATTTCATAAAACAAAAGAAGGGGTTTACAGAATTCGATATTTAAAAAACATTAGAAAAAATACCACACCACTTTCTGTACTAAATTTAATACACCAAGAATTAAAAAATATTAAAGATGAAGAAAATTTGCTGCTGATTTCTGAATTTAATACCATTATAAGTCAGCAAATAAAAGACCAGCCAGCCCCTTTTATTTACGAACGCATTGGCGAAAAGTTCAATCATTTTTTTATTGATGAATTCCAAGACACTTCTGAATTACAGTGGGAAAATTTGGTACCCTTAATCACAAACACATTAGCGCAAGAAAACGGCAGTGCCATGCTGGTAGGCGACGCCAAGCAAGCTATTTATCGATGGAGAGGAGGAAGGGCCGAACAGTTCATCAATTTATACAACAATGCCACGGCATTTCCTTTTGATGCGACACTTTCTCACCTTCCAACAAATTACAGAAGCTGTAGGCAGGTGGTTGATTTTAACAACAATTTTTTTAAGCATCTATCAACAGTCATTTTTTCAAACGACTCATACAAATCCTTATATCAATCGCCACCTCAGCTAGAGTTTAATAAAAAAACAGGCTATGTAAATATTTCGTTCTTAGTGTTTGAAAAAGGTACAGACAAATCCCTTTTGTATGCGGAAAAGGTTTTAAAAATTATCAAATCTTATTTGGCTTCAAGCAAGCAGGCAATGCTGAAAGATATTTGTGTGCTTGTCCGAAAACGCAAAGAAGGAGTTGCGGTAGCAAATTTATTAAGCCAATCTCACATTGATATTGTTTCAAGTGAGACTCTTTTGGTTGCTCAGTCGCCAGAAGTAAAGCACATTATGAGCGTGTTGGAGTATGTACATGAACCCTCTAATATAGAAGCTAAATTGGCGGTGATCAATTATATTGCGTCTCATGTGGATGTGGGTGACCCACACGTATTTCGCGTAAAGTGTATTCCATTAAATTGTGCTGCTTTTTTTCAAGCACTGCAACCTTATGGGGTAGATTTTTCTGCTAGAACGGCTTTACAACTTTCTATTTATGAATCTGTAGAGTATATCATTAGTAGTTTTTATTTGGCAAAAACCTCTAATGCTTATATTCAGTTTTTCTTGGATTTTGTGGTAGAATTTACTCAAAAATCAACGTCAAGCATTCGTCAATTTATAGACCATTACAATTCAAAAAAAGACAGCTTGAGCGTGGTGACTCCAAAAGGAATTAATGCCGTCCAAATAATGACGGTTCATAAATCCAAAGGGTTAGAGTTTCCAGTTGTTATTTTTCCTTTTGCAGAGCTGGATATTTACAAAGAATTGGAGCCAAAAGAATGGATGTCGATGGATCCTTCTTACGCCCCTTTTCCTCATTTTTTATTGAATTATAACAAAGACTTTGAAGCTTTTGGAGGCGAAGGTGCATCCATTTATAAAGAGCATCAATCTAAGCTTGAGCTCGACAACATCAACCTGTTATATGTGGCACTCACAAGAGCGATTGAACAATTGTATATTGTAGGAAACGCATCAGTTTCTAAAAAGAGCCCAGAAAAATTAAAAACATATTCAGAACTTCTGATAAGCTATCTTAAATCTTCAGGCAAGTGGGAAGATGAAACATTGGAATATGAATTTGGGGCCTTTGAAAAAATTAAGGCTCCAAAACCCACAAAATATCCAACGGTATTTCAGCAGGAATTTATATCGACCCCAAAAGAACATCTTAATGTATCTATGGTCACCAATGCGGGTTACTTATGGGATACCACTCAAAAAGAAGCGCTTGAAAAAGGAAACTTGATTCATTTGTTAATGTCAAAAATTTACACCAATTCAGATATTAAAATGACGCTGAATGATTTTTTTAATGCTGGAGTGATTTCATCGACTCAAAGAGATGCACTTTTGAGTACATTAGAAGCGATTGTTAGCCACCCATTGTTGGCCCCTTATTTTGACTCAAACGCAGAGATCTATAACGAAAAAGAAATCATGACCTCAAGCGGAAAAATTATCATTCCAGATCGGTTGGTGGTGTTTGAGGACTTGACAGCCGTTGTTATCGATTATAAAACAGGCGATTCTTATGGTAAACACGAAACTCAATTGGAAAATTATTCGGAAATTATTGAAGAAATGGGATATACAGTAATTAAAAAATTTCTCGTGTATATCAATGCAAATCTACAGGTTAAAGAGTGTTGATTTTGAGGGACACTGAATAAAAATAGGATTGATTGTCCAGGTATTTTTAAAAATTAATGTCTTTTTTTATTGTAGAATGTTTGTTTTGTAGAATTAACACCTTATTTTTGCAAACAATAAATAATCAAACTTAAATCATTACACATGAAAAATCTTAGCAGATTAATCTTAACAACATTACTAGTCTTAGGAGTTGGCAATGTAAACGCACAAGACGAAAATAACCCATGGCAACTAACAGTAGGTGTAAATGCGGTAGATGTATTTCCTGTTGGCGAAGACGCTCCACAAGGAGATTATTTCCAGGAATTCTACAACGTAGAGGACAACTGGAATATTATTCCGTCCGTATCTTTAGTTTCAGTACAAAAATATATAGAAGATGGTTTCTCCATAGGGATTTCGGCATCTATTAACAGACTTGACAAATGGGGTCAAACCCAAGAAGGAACACCCGTTTCTGTGAGCAACCTTATGTACTATTCAATAGATGGAAATGTAAAGTATAGCTTTTTAGAGTTATTAAATTCCAAAAAACTTGAGCCATTTGTTGGTGTCGGTGGTGGATATACTTGGATTGAAGAAGGTCCTTACAACACTCCTGCCGATGGAGGAGGGTCTGCTTTAGTTGGAGCTGGAACTTTAAATGGAACAGTTGGCTTATCATATTGGTTTTCTGACAACATTGGAGTTACAGCGCAATCTACTTACAAGCATTCCTTTAATGACGACCTAACAAAACATTTCCAACATTCTGTAGGAATCTCTTTCAAGTTTGGAGGAACTGATACGGATGGTGATGGAATATATGACAAACAAGATCTTTGTCCAGAAGTACCTGGTTTAGAAGAATTCAAAGGATGCCCTGATACAGACGGAGACGGCATAGAAGATTCTAAAGATGCGTGTCCAGAACTAGCTGGTTTAGCTGAGTATGATGGATGCCCTGATACAGATGGAGACGGTGTATCTGACAACAACGATACATGTCCAAATGAAGCAGGATTAAAATCCTTAGCAGGTTGTCCAGATGCAGATGCAGATGGTTTAGCTAATGCTCAAGATGCATGTCCAAATGAAGCTGGTCCAGTTGCAAACAACGGATGCCCATGGAAAGATGGTGATAGCGATGGTGTTTTAGATAAAGATGATAACTGTCCTACAGAAGCAGGAACTGTTGCTAACAACGGTTGTCCAGAAATGATTTCAACTGAGGGGCTTCAGGACAAACTTACTGGTTACGCAAGAACAATCAACTTTGCCCTAGGGAAATCAAATTTCAAACAATCAGCATACTCAACCTTAAAGGCTATTACAGCAATTCTTAAAGAATACCCTACAGCTAACTTTGTTGTTGAAGGTCACACAGACAGTATTGGAACTAATAAGAACTTCAACCAATTACTCTCTGAAAGAAGAGCTCAAAAAGTTGTAGATTATTTAGTAGAAAACGGTATTTCAGCTGAAAGACTTTCTTCTGTAGGTTTCGGAGAAAACAATCCAATTGAATCTAACATGACTGCTGCAGGAAGATCTGCTAATAGACGTGTAGAAGTTAAATTGGTAGAATAGTTTTTAACTATTTCATAATAAAAAGCTTAAAACGCTTCGCTATTGCGAAGCGTTTTTTTATTTTTATAACATGACAAGTTTTATTTTTGATGTTCTACAAGACCTAGACACTCCCCCTGAAGATGTTTCTAACCTTTGTCTTGTCCTCCCTAACAAACGGGCTGGGATATTCCTTAAAATGGAGTGGTCCAAACTAAATAAAACAACGGGTTTTTTACCCCAGATAATTGCTATTGAAACGTTTATAGAAGAACTATCACAACTCAGACTTCTTAGCAATACCGAACTTATTTTTGAGTTTTATGAAGTTTATTTAGAGCTGACACCCTTAGATGAAAGAGATTCATTTGACAGTTTCTCAAAATGGGCGCCTGTTGTGCTTCAAGATTTTAATGAAATTGATCGATATTTAATTCCTCCAAATCAGATTTTTGAATACCTCTCAGCAATTCAAGAATTAAACCATTGGTCTTTAGACCCTCATCCAACCCCACTCATTAAAGGCTATTTGTCTTTTTGGAAAAAGGTCTATATGTATTACACCAAATTTACAGCGCACCTTGTTAAGAAAGGCGAGGGCTATCAAGGCCTAATTTATAAGGAAGCTGTTAAAAATTTAGAGATCTACATTCAAAACCATCCAGACAAGTCGCATGTTTTTCTAGGATTTAACGCATTGAATGCTGCGGAATCTACCATCCTCCAAGAGCTGTTACAACAAGACAGAGCAAAAATTTATTGGGATATTGACCAATCTTTTTTAGAAACTCTTCAACACGATGCGGGCTACTTTATAAGACAACATCAAAAAACATGGAACCATTTTAAATCACAACCTCTTAAGTGGGTTTCTAATTATTATACGAAACCTAAAAACATTTCTGTTGTTGGAACCCCAAAAAACATAGGGCAGGTTAAATATGTAGGGGCACTTTTACAAAAGCTGTATAATGAAAACCAACTACAAAATACAGCGCTAGTTTTAGGCAATGAGGATTTATTAATTCCCATATTAAATTCACTTCCTAGATGCATAGAAAACATCAATATTACCATGGGTTTACCCCTAAAGCAAATACCCTTTTCGGCTTTTATAGATCAATGGCTTGAGCTTCATAAAGACACCACTCCACTCTATTATTATCAGGATGTGATTGGAGTATTGTCGCATCAATTTGTGCGACCGTTATTTCAAACACAAAATCGAGATGCTGCTCAATTGATACTTACGACCATTAAACACCAAAACGTAATAAGCCTTACTAAAGATCAAATTATTGCCATAGCTCCCGAGTGTAAAGATAATTTAGAACTTTTGTTTGAACCCTGGAACGACCAACCCAAAAAAGCGATCGAACGTGTTCTTGCTCTAATTTTTAAACTTAAAGATTATTACACCAAATCCAAAAACAACCATCTGTTAGCTTTGGAATATTTGTATCGGTTCTCAGAGATCTTTCATCACCTACAACGCTTAAATTCTAACTATAGTTATATCACGAGTATCAAAGTTTTACAGGGTATTTATAAAGAATTATTGAGCCTAGAAACGTTGGATTTTAAAGGACAGCCTTTAAAAGGGCTTCAGATAATGGGCATGTTGGAATCACGTGTTCTAGATTTTGAAACCGTGATTATTGTTTCGGTTAATGAGGGCGTATTACCAGCAGGTAAAACCAACAACTCCTTTATCCCTTTTGATGTCAAAATTGAAAATGGATTACCGACCTACAAAGATAAAGACGCTGTTTATACCTATCATTTTTATCGATTGCTCCAACGTGCTAAAAACGCACATATTATTTACAATACAGAACCGGATGTATTAAGTGGTGGCGAACGCAGTCGCTTTATAACTCAGTTAGAGTTTGAAGCTCAGCATTGCTTAGGTCATAAAATAGTCATTCCAGAAACGCCACAGATCACCCCTCAATTACTAACGGTAAAGAAGACCCCTGAAATTATTTCGAAACTGAAAAGCGTGGCAGCTAAAGGGTTTTCTCCCTCATCATTGAGTCAATACATTCGGAATCCGATCGATTTTTATAATCAGAAGATTTTAGGGGTCAAGGAGGAAGTTGTTTTAGAAGAAACGGTTGCTGCCAACACCTTTGGAAGTGTGATTCACAATACATTAGAGGCCTTTTATAAACCACTTATAGGAAAGGTTCTGAAGCCGTTTATGCTCACGGATCTAATCTAAAATTGATACAACCATTACCTATTATTTTAAGGAACTTTATAAGGAAGGTGACATTACTCAGGGGCTCAACCTTATTAGTTTTGAAATTGCCAAACGCTATGTTTCAAATTTTTTGGCATACGAATTGGCATGTATCAATAAGGGCGATAAAATTATAATTGAAGCTATCGAATCAAAAATGAATGTATCTCTTAATGTTCCAGAACTTCAGTTCCCGATCCGGTTGATTGGAACGATTGACAGAATCGATATTTGTAACGGCACACGAAGAATTATAGACTACAAAACTTCACAAGTATCTCAATCTGAATTGGAGCTGGTGCATTGGAAGGACATTACAAGCGACTACAAAGCATATAGTAAAAGCTTTCAGATCATGACGTATGCATATATGCTAAATGTTGAAGCAGTTTTTACGTCGCCTGTGGAAGCAGGGATTATTTCTTTTAAAAACTTAAAATCAGGATTGCTAAAGTTTGCTAAGAAAGATAAACCAGGGGCTCATGCCCAGAAAACAACCTTACTTTCAACGGCGCTTTTAGAGCACCATGAGCAGGAACTCAACACCCTCATTCTGGAGCTTTTTAATTTAGATATTGATATTGTTGAAAAAGAAGTTTAAATGGTTATCGAAGAACTAAATAAAGTCATAAAAGGAGCTCACAACCTACCAATAGTATTGGATGTGTTTTACAATAGCAACGTCAAACGGGCACCGCTCATCATCTTTTGCCACGGGTATAAAGGCTTTAAAGACTGGGGGGCTTGGGGTTTATTAGCAAAAACATTTGCAGCCTCTGGTATTGCCGTGCTAAAATTTAATTTTTCCCATAACGGAGGTACGGTCAACCAGCCCATAGATTTTCCAGATCTTGAAGCTTTTGGTCATAACAACTATACTAAGGAATTGGATGATTTGGATCGGGTACTAAATTGGGTTGAGTTAACTTATAGAGAACACTCCAATATTGATACAACCAATCTTATTTTAGTAGGACACAGTCGTGGCGGCGGTATTGTGACTTTAAAAGCCGCCGAGGATACTCGCGTCAAAAAACTAGTGAGTCTAGCGGGAGTTTCTGATTTTAAATCTAGATTTCCTCATGGCTCAGATCTTGACACTTGGAAATCGACAGGTGTACAACTTGTAACGAATGGCCGCACAAAACAGCAGATGCCTCATTATTATCAATTCTATGAAAACTTTATGGCAAACGAGTCAAGACTCACCATACAAGCTGCTGCTAAAAACTTAAACCTTCCACATTTAATCATTCATGGAGATGCAGATACAACTGTAGATATAAAAGAGGCTTTGGCTTTGCATAAATGGAATCCCGAGAGTCAACTGCTTATAATAAAAGGCGCAAATCATATATTTGGAAGCCATCACCCTTGGACATTTCTTAATTTACCCCCTTATTTGCAGCAAAGCCACTCAAAAATCACTTCTTTTATTAACAATTTGTGCTAGTTCTTAAAAAAAACAACATTTATCTGATATTTTTTTTGGAAAGAATAAACTAATTTTTGTAATTTGGACTAAATTAAATATATATTATGGGATATTCATTCAAAAACAGCAAAGGAAAGACGTATTTTTTACACACTAAAGATGTAATTCTTAAAGGTGGTAGAGAACAAACTATTTATTATTTCGCCAAAGATGAGCGTGACAATACATGTGATCTTCCTGCTGGAAAAAAGATTGTTGAAAATGAAAAAACAGGATTACCTTTTGTGAAAAAGGCTTAATAAGTTTTTCAATCTTAAAAATTTAAAACCCACTCCAAGAGTGGGTTTTTTTGTCTTGTATTTATAATGAGATTTATTATAAATGAAGCCATACAAAGATGAAACAGTCATTAAAATCAATGTTATTTTTGATTAGTTGTTATAATTTCGTAAAATAATATTAGTGCAGCTACTAAATGCATATAACCAAATTGAAGAGCAGAATACTCAAAATTAGGGATCCATGTAAAAGATTGACTACCAAAATAGCTATATATATTTTTGTATTCAAATTAACTATGGTTTTACCCTTCGAAATTGATGGTAAAGCAACTATCATCTGTATCAAAAAAGCAACTAAAAAAATCAAGTGGATCGAGTGGTTGCTCAATAAATAAAGGTAAACCTCTACAGTTATAGGGATTACGCTGAATAGACAAATTCCTAGAGATAAAAACTTGTTACTTTTTGTAAATACACTACAAAACATGATTACTAAACAAAAAACCCCGGCGACAGAGCTTATAATTTAAAAGGTAGGAACCATAATTAGCGAGAGTTCTAATTAAAAAACACAATTAAATAAAATTTAACTCACAATTGTGGCTTTGTTTTTGTTTATGGAAAAGTGATTTAAGTTTTGTACTTTTATAAACACTTAGAATATAATTTTAAATTTAATGTAAAACCTATTACAACTTACGCTATGGAAGTCTTCAAAAAAATCAGTTTCTTGTTTTTCTTTTTAGCCCTTTATTTAGGCTGTTCTAAAGATAGCTCGGAAGAAGAAACATCAGGTGAAGTACCTGAAGTTGTAGAAGCGTATCAAGCCTTAAATGTATCATATGGTCCGGATGCAAACCAAGTTTTTGATATTTACCTTCCACAAGGCCGAACGAATAACACAAAAACCCTCATTTTGGTTCATGGAGGCAGTTGGGTTGCAGGCGATAAGCAGGACATGAATGATGTTAAAGCCTATATTTCGGCCCTACATCCCAACGTAGGGATTGTGAACATGAACTACACCCTGGCAGGGATCAATAATCCACCAGTTCCCCTACAAACAGAGGACATTTCAGCGGTAGTTGACTACATCTCTATGAACAAGTCTTCGCTTGTTGTAAGTGATGATATTGGTTTTATTGGACTGAGTGCAGGTGCTCATTTGTCACTATTATGGAGTTATGCTTACGACATCAATAACCAAGTAGATATGGTTTGTAGTATTGTTGGCCCTACTAATTTTACGGATACCTCTTATTCCGACAACTTACTATATCAGCAAGTATTTCAATCAATATCTCAATTATTCGGAAATCCTTCCGTTGAGTTTTTAGAGTCTGCGAGCCCTTATCACAGAGCAACCGCTACTTCGCCTCCAACATTGTTGTTTTATGGAGGGATGGATCCTTTGGTTCCGCCTTCACAAGGAGTGGATATGGACGCGCAACTCACAACTTTGGGAGTAACGCATGAGTTTCACTTTTACCCAGAAGAAGCCCATGGTTGGGAGGGTGAAAACTTATTGGATACAATATCAAAAATATCAACTTACATAGATACGTACATAGAAACCGAATAACTTCATTTTTTAAGGATATAATAGTTGATTTCACATCCTTTCCCTCACAAACACCCGAGCTTGGGCGTGGGATTCCGAACGTGTAATATTATGAGGTTTCATCTTTAAAATGCTATATTTAGATTTTTGTTTCATACGAATTCATTATTAAACAGTTGTTTCGTATTTTATTCATATATTTAAAAAGAATATTAAAAATAGCTTTTATGGAAAATATTTCGATCTTGGCGCAACTTATTGTTGCACTATCAGTAATTATTGTGTGGGTTTTTAGGTATGAAAATATTGTTTTAGAATTTAAACAATACGGGCTGTCTAGTTTGGTAAGAAATGCCGTTGGTGCTTCAAAAATTGCATTAGCAACGGTTTTGATTTTAGGGATTTGGTATCAAGAGTTTTTAATTCCGGCCTCTCTTTTAATGGCATTTTTAATGGTCAGCGCTCAATATTTTCATGTGAAAGTAAAAAACCCTTTTGTGAAATTCATCCCCTCTTTTGTACTATTACTACTCTGCTTATTTATTGCGGCCTTTAAATATGGTTTATTATAAATAATGGATTTAAACCTTAGTATCCTTTTATTTTCGGCGATTTCATTTGTGTTTTATGGTATAACCTCTTTTTTCTCAAAGAGAATGTTGTCCGAATATGCTCGTTGGGGCTATAAAGACTACCGGATTTTATTAGGCTGTTTACAGATACTAGGAGGGATTGGCTTGGTCGTTGGAATTGTCAATTCTGTATTACTTTCTGTGGCATCGTTTTTATTAACTTTTATGATGATTACAGCCGTTTTTGTAAGAATTAAAATAAAAGACAACATCATTCAGATGTCTCCGGCTATTTTTTATACGGTATTAAATTTTATAATTTTGTACAACTCACTGACCTAAACTAATAAGTGTTTGATTTTTAAAATAAATTACTGCTTTTTTTTAGAATCGTCCATAGGAAACCTTCCCTGATTTCCGATACCATCCATGTCAAGCTCGTCATATGCATTTTGATGCTCGTTTCGTTGTATTTTGTGCTGCTTCGAAATGATTGTCAATAAAAAATAGACGTACACTATAAATATAATAAACCCGAAAATAAATATAAGTAAATTCATTTTTTTCTTCTTTGTCTTATGGCAATGGAAAGTGATAAAATCGACGGAACCCAAATTCCTACAAAAATTCCTTCTAGTTTATTTCCAGTAAACCAAAGCGTTACAGACATCAAAAAAGAGAGGAATGCAAGTATAATAGGATAGTAGGTTTCAATAAAATCTTTCATTATTTTTTCAATAAAAATAATTAAGATGATGTATAAATGTGTTACAAAACTCATAAAATTTTAATGAATATGTTAAAATTAATCTCTAATTATTAAGTTTTTATCAGAAATTAAATCAGCGTTTTTCCTAACTTTACAAATGTTAAAGAGGGGTAGACTTCTTATTAAAAAAAGTTCTTGTCGGTCGGTTTCCAACGGATGGAATGTAAAAAATGCTTCGTGCGAACTTTTTGGGGTTGCTTTTGATTTATGAAAATCCACCACTTGCAGCCGCATTCTCAGAAAATTGTTGTTGTTTCATTGAGAACAATGCACAAATCAAAAGAACACAATCCGTGTTGTCTTTATCTATAAATTCTACTTCAATATGCTCTTTCCGTTTTTTTAAAGCGTAATGGATTGTCAAAACTGGAGTTTGGCCATTTTCATAAAGGATATAGTCTCGTTCGGATCCATACCATTTCCCAACTTTTTCTTTTTTTAGCCAATATTGGAGATTTGATGAATGGTGTTTAAGAATTATTTTAAGACCTGACTTAAAGCTCCTGTGGATGTTTCCAATTTGCCGTCCACTTTCCAAAACAATAAAGGAGGTGCTCCAAAACCCTTTCTTTTTTATTTCATAGGTTTTGTTGTTGTGAAAGAAACGTATTTCAGAAGAATACCATTTTGGACGCCCCCCTTTTAAGAGGACTTCGTCAGCGTCTATAATTTGAAATTTCTTATAGTTTTTTTCTGTTTCAACTCTCATGGGGTGAAAAGGAGATCTGTTCGTATTCTAAAATTTAAAAATAGTCTAATTGCAATCAGACCCCAACCTTACCAAATTATATCTGTCAGAAGACTCGGGATCTTGAAAGTTAATTCGATCCCCATCACATTCAAATATAAGCGGTAGGATCTGAACATTTCCAAAATTCAAATCAATAGTAAGGGTGTCATTTTGAAATGTATATTCGTGAGTTCCTGGTATTGCATCAGCAGTATTTAAGGATTCCCAATACTCTACACTAAAATCTTCTGAATCACTGTAATAGGTGTACCTTGTACCGTCCCTAAATTCATACATCGTATTAGGCAAATTTGCCGTTACATCATATAACCATTTCCCTTCAACTGTGGGAGCTAATAATGGAGTTTCGTCAGAACTTTGATCCTCATCGGAATTGCTTTCACACCCCATAAGAGCACATAAAATGAAACTTAGCAAAAGTAATTTTTTCATAACATCTTATTAAGTCCCGAAGATACTAAAAATGAATTATATGGAAATGGTTAGTAATTAGGTGTAGTTAAGTCAGGAATCAGTTTTCTTTCCAAAAAGCCCTCTACTAAGCAAGGCCTGCCTATTTGTACAAGGAAATTATTTATTAAATGCAAAAGACAAAATACTTAAGTCTACTTTTATTAACTTTAGCCAATGGTTCAAACATTTGTAAACAAACACTACACAGTGATGACAAAATATTTCATAATAATTTTAATGACTCTCGGGTTTCAATCGTGCGTTGGCGCTCAGAAAGACGGCGAATTATTTACTATTTATTTAGTTCGACATTCAGAAAAAGATCTCACATCAGACAACCCATCAGATCCTCCCCTTTCCCAATGTGGCGAACAAAGATCTGAGAATTTAAGTAATTTTCTTAGAGATGTAAATCTCGATGTGATATACAGCACCAACTATATCCGGACTCAAAATACGGCACTGCCAACGGCGCAGTCCAAAGGATTGGAGATTACCAAATACAATCCTCAAAAACTTGAAGATTTTTCAAAATTATTAATCGCCAACAAACAAGATGCGCTTGTAGTTGGGCATAGCAATACCACAGGGGTTTTAGCAGGCTTATTGGTTGGCGAAGAAATCGGTGCATTTGATTTAGATATTTATGATCGTGTTTATCAAGTATTAATTTACAAAAATAGCAGCCGACTTCAGTTATTACATACAGCCTTTGATTGCAGGGATTAAATACACAGATTGCGGGTAAGCTACAATTTTTAATGATTAATTTTGTTTAAACTTTTAATAAATAATTAAACAAAATATTCCAAAAAACGTTTTTTCATTGTTTTTTTGATAACGCCGTATTCCTCAGTTTACTTCTTATTTTGGTGTATCTTTTTGGTTTTCAACTATAAAACATTTATTGACGGTTCGATTAAAGGTTAAACATTTGTATATTTAGATTTTACAACTGAATTAACCAAACTTTTTTTAATGGCTAAGAATTTTATAAGCTCACTTATTTGTTTATTTTCTTTTTATAGTTTTTGTTATGCTCAACCGGTCACAATCGACAACTATTCTGTGAATGGTCTTGGGCAAGTACAATTATCAATTCAAGCTCAAGCGAGCAAATATTATGTGCTTCATGCACAGCACAGCCCAACCTATAATTGGGCCGTTTCAATGACTCTAGGCGTGAATGGAACCATGATCATCTCTGAGTCCCTTGCAGCATATCCATTAGAAAGCTATTCTATCACAGCCCACGATATTTCGGCACCCGGTGATTATGATGGAGACGGGATAAACGACATTACAGAATTTAATAATATGCCCACGGATTCGCCTTTCAATTTTGCAGCACCTATTGCGATTAATGATGGAGCCACCTCAATTCCGGATGCCGATACCTTTATGGAGTTGGCCACCGTAAATAATGTGGGTTGGGCACCATTTCTTGACGATCAATTGTATGTGAAGTTTGGAATTCTTAATAGAGACACCGACAATCCGCAGGTCTATTTTATAAATAGCAATACCTACACCATTCACGCAAGCTTTTGGGGTGGAATTGGAGCCTCAGTCACAGGGGATGATGGCTCCGGAGAGATTGTTTTTAATCCTAATGACATCCTTCCAAACGGCGTTATTGGCAGCTATTCTTTCAATTTTTCTTTTGGAGATGCCTATAATTTTGAAGCGACCCAAAGAACCTATGAATTATTGGCAGCCAGTATGCCTTTTCTTCAAAATAACATGAACCACTTTATTGGACAGTCCGACGAAAACGACCACATCAATAATTATGCAGATGATTTTGTGGGCACTAGAGTTGAGGTTGTTTTAGAATCGGATGTTTTTGCGGAAATAAATTACATCCCTTTTCACGAAGCTGAAGGTTACGGTTTTTTTAAACACATGACGGATCTTAATGAAACCCCAGGAAGTCGAGACATTGTTCTTTATGATGCCTTACCAAATTCATTACCAAGAGTAGGAGGAATTATAACCTCTGTTATACAAACCCCTTTATCACATGTTAATTTAAGAGCCATTCAAGACAATGTTCCCAATGCATACATTGCAAATCCGCTATTGAACGACAACATCGCAAATCTACTAGGTGGCTATGTTTATTACAAAGTTGAAAACGAGCAGTACGAAATTCGAGAAGCCACTTTAACCGAAGTAAATAACTGGTATGAAGATCTAAGACCAACCGAACCGCAAATCCCAATTAGAGATTTAAGCATCACCGAAATCATGCCTTTAGATGATATTAGTTTTGAAATGTCAACGGCGTTTGGAGCAAAGTGTTCCAATGTTGCCAC